>Ga0265292_1000066_pt1 | contig 232928 bp, 201 predicted proteins | sample Munlanlewell296A_FD_189080 | JGI IMG/M metagenome (GOLD analysis project Ga0265292, IMG submission 189080) | Leachate microbial communities from a municipal landfill in Southern Ontario, Canada - Leachate well 296A | ecosystem: Engineered > Solid waste > Landfill > Unclassified | place... | reverse complement strand
ACCATTTTTTTTGATCTCAGTCCGCCGCGGCGGAAAGGATTAACGATTTTTGATTTTAGAAGTTTAAAATCAAAAATCGCTATTCGTTAATCCTTGTTCGTAAATCGTTCCAAAAAACAAGAATTTAATGGAGGATACTATTCAACTTCATTCAATCAATCATTCTTTCTTTCTTTCATATTATTTATCCTATTAATATTCTGCCGTACATTACACGAACCTTATTGTTGAGGTACTAACTTGTTCTTAACACTGCAAAAACTTAAATTGTTACCATGAAACAAAGACATTTCATAACCCCCAGTAAATCTTCCTACAAAAAAGAAACCAAGCAATAAATAATTCATAGTAACAAAAATGAAAAACAAGCCTTCGCAAAATATTGGAGAATTAAAAAAATGAAAACCTTTTCCGTTAAAACCGACTTACTAACCGGTGAAGAATATCTGGAAGTTTATCTTCGTGGTCAACAGATACTAACCGATCCTTTTCTTAATAAAGCTTCCGCGTTCAATGAAGAAGAAAGAATAAGTTTAGAATTAGAAGGACTTCTTCGTACGGAGGTCTCAAATATTGGCGTACAGCGCGAAAGAAGTTACGAGATGTACAATCGCAAACATGACGATCTTGAGAAATATATTTTCCTTCAAGGCCTCCAAAACCGGAATGAAACTTTATTCTATAGCCTTCTCTGCGATAATCTTTTTGAAATGCTTCCGATTGTATATACACCGACAGTTGGTAAAGCATGTTTAATGTTAAGTCACATCACGCGCGAATACCGCGGCATTTATATTAACCCGGATAATATCGGCAGCATTGATAAAATATTTAAAGGGATCTCTTTGCCGGAAGTTTATTTGATAGTGGTTACCGATGGTGAAAGGATTCTTGGTTTAGGTGATTTAGGTTCAGATGGAATGGGAATTCCCGTAGGGAAAATAAATCTGTACGTGGCTGCCGGAGGAATTCATCCCGCATGCTGTTTACCAATATCGTTGGATGTCGGAACAAATAATCAAAGCCTGCTGGATGATCCTCTCTATCTCGGTTATAAAAGCAAACGTCTTGAAGGCAAAGACTACGATGAGTTCATCGAAAGATTTGTACTCGGTGTTAAACGTGCATTTCCTCAAGCGTTATTGCAGTGGGAAGATTTTGCAAAGCACAAAGCATTTATGCTGTTGGAAAGATACCAGGAAAGAATCCTTTCCTTCAATGATGACATTCAAGGAACCGGAGCCTCTACCATTGCGGCGTTGATGAGCGCTATGAAAATAAAGAAACAGCGTTTTAATGATCAGCGTTTTGTTATTGCCGGACTTGGACAAGCAGGCTGCGGCATTGCTCGCAACATCCTGAATATGTTGAAAGAAGAAGGCGCGAGTGATGAAGAAGCAAGAAGTAAAATATTCGCTTATGATTATTTGGGGCTGCTGATGGAAGACACTCCGGGTATTGTTGAATATCAAAAACCATTTGCACAAAAACATTCGGCGATAGCTGATTGGAAAATTGAATCTCCAAATGTGATTACTTTAAATGATGTCATTACCAATTCGAAAGCTACAGTGCTGATAGGTGTAACGGGATCGAACGGATTGTTCAACCATGAGATACTTTCTCAAATGGCGGTGAACGATGAAAGACCAATTATCCTTGCCTTATCAAATCCGACTTCAAAATCAGAATGTACTCCGGAAGAAGTAGCAATCGCTACAAATGGAAAAGGTATAACGGCAACGGGCAGTCCTTTTCCACCGGTTGAGTTTAAAGGTAAAAAACTTTTTTCATCACAATGCAATAACATGTTCATTTTCCCGGGAGTTGGATTGGGTGCGCTGGTAAGCAAGACTACACGAATCACCACAAAAATATTTTTACAGGCGAGCAAAGCTTTATCCGAACTTGTTTCAGAAGAGCAGCGTAACAGCAACATGTTGCTGCCGGAGATAAAAGATATTAGAGAAGTGTCTTTCCACATTGCTTTGGCGGTAGCTATTGAAGCGCGTGATTCGGGATTAGGAAGAATGTTGAGCGATGAGGCGTTATCCGATCTGATCAAAAAAGCGCAATGGCAGCCGCGGTACTATCCGTATAGACCGGGGAAGAAAGGGTAAGGTATTAAAAACTGTCTTGTCCGCGGCGAACTAATAATTGAAAACTTTATGAGGAAAATTTTATGAGCGAAAAGAAAGATGAATCATTAGCGGTCTTCGATACGTTTAGAATTCGTCGTCATTATGATGAGGAAAAAGAAATCTGGTATTTCTCCGTGATAGATATTGTTGCGGCTTTAACGGATCAAAAAAATTTTAAAAGAGCACAAAGTTATTGGACTACATTAAAGAATCGTCTTAAAAAAGAAGGGAGTGAGATTGTCACAAATTGTGACAAACTGAAAATGTTATCAGGTGACGGGAAAAGTTATCTAACTGATGTAGCAGATGTTGAGACCATTCTTCGGTGAGTTAGAGGAAAGTGGAAAGTAAAAAGTTGAAAGAATATTTTATAAGGTTGCAAGAAAAGCTCTCGAGCAGAAAACCGGAAAAAGTGTAATTACCGGTGAGAATTTTTTGCCGCCCAAAGTAACTTGAAGAAAAATTAAATAGTTCGGTTGGGAAAAGGTTGAAGAGAAAAAATGATAATAGAAGACTATTTGAGGATGAAGATGAACGAGAGTTTGTTTATCATTCTTAGAGAAATGAAAGTGTAATAAAGCAAATGAGGAATTAGATTTTTACGGCTCTTATCATTATCTTTTTTTGCACATTTACAGATAAAACACTTAATAGTTGGGTAGAATATTAAAAAAAAATAGGTACTATAATGGATAGTAAAATGGAAAATTCGTATGACAATGTTCCGCATATTTCTGCATTTGCAGGTGATATGAATTTTATGGTTCCATACATCAATGCGGGTGGTCCCCCTTCTCATCAGAAGACAGATGGGAATACCATACTTCATGCTGCGGTTGAAGGTTGGCAATTTAGTATGGTTGAGTATCTAATTTTATGTGGAGCTGATATTAATGCTCAAAACAAGTATGGCGATACACCCATGCATACGTTAGTCAGATCAAACAATGTCCCATTCAATGGAAAGTTTTTAAATGATATAAAAGCAGAAGATGCACGTGAGAAAACTTTTCAGTTATTGTTTCTGAAAAGAGCAGATTTAAGTATTAAAAATGAACAAGGTGTGAATCCTTTACACCTTTCATCCTATAATGACGATATCTTTGCAGTTAAACAATTATTGCCCCGTGTCGGCTCTATTGACGATTTATCTAGCAAAGGTATTACAGCTCTTGTTTACGCTATTCTTGAAGAACATGTTGAGGTTACTAAGTTATTAATTTCATCTGGAGCAAATTTAAATTTTACCTTTAATGAAGGTATTACTCCACTTAGGTTATTATATTCAAGTGATAATCCTGAGTTAAAAGCACTCGCTGATTTATATTATAAGACAAAGTAAAATTAATCGATTAACATTATGAAAAAATAATCGTAAGAATAGAATAATTTTGTTAATAAATGTTTTTTATATCTTTTCCGTATTGTATTACTTAGTTCTGCCTAACAAGTTAGGCAAGTTGCCAACGTTCTCGCATTTGGCTTTTGTATAATTATAAAGTTTGTTTTACCGTTCAGGTGTTGCGGTGCGGCTATGTTTGCAAATGTAAGTTTTGTTGTAAATAAAAAAATTTTAACCTCTGTTTTTATTATTGGTAATTTTATTGATTAAATAAGAGAAAACAATGTCGTTTTTATATGCAATACTGATAGGCGTTATATTTGGATTTTCAGAACTAACAATTCCATCCAGCATTTTATTGGTATTGGTTTTAGTTTCATTCAGATCATTAAAGGATATTATTTTCAAAAAAGATTTTATCACTGGTGTAGCTTCTCCGTATCAACTGTATCTAATGCATTTAGAAAAAATGAATGTGTCAAAATCTTATGCTGCATTGAAATATTATTTGCAATCTATGTTATTTGATGGTTTAATTTCACTTACAGTATTTGGTTTAATAAGATTGATTGTCTGAAATCGCATATAACGTCTTTAATAAGTAAAGAGGCAAGAGAAAAATAAATTGTTATATAATTAATACGCCAGAGGTGGATTTTAATATAATACACCGTTAGCTTTGCGGAGTTAGTATTTGAAAATATTTTCATACTTAATTCCTTTAGCTTTTTTATTAATCAACTTCTTGCTAATGGTACAATAATATAATGAGATAAAAGTGTGCCGGTAATACAACCATACAAACAATTTTATTAACAAATGTGAGGTTAAAAATGGTGTCAGTAGCACTGTATATCGGTAGTATAATAGCAACAGCAGTTATTACTTCTATAGTGGTCATATTTCTTACTCCTATTAAAAATTGGGTTTATAGTATTCGTACAGAACAATGTGCTTATGAAAAAGAAATTACGGGCAATCCCAAACTCAAAGAGGTTATTATAACAACAAAGTTTGGGGGAACTTCTCATATTAATTGCTATTGGTTTAACAGAAGAAAAGACACAATAGAAGATGGTATTTCTTATAAGCACTGTGTTTATGGTGAAACATTTCTTACTCCAAATGGTAGAGGTGCTTCTCAATGTCCTTTTCATAAGCAGTATGTGCAAACCTAATCTTTTTAATAAGTATAGAGTCTCAGCAAAAAGATGTGGTAGGAAAAGGGACAAAAAAACAACGAACTAAGCAAGAGAATATGTTTTTATCTAATCAGAACTGGAGATTTTATGCAAACAAAAAAGAGGCTGTTGTTGCGGTAAAAAAATAGCAGCCTAAAAATAATATACATGTATATAGTACCCCTACGGGGTACTGGTTGTTCGGGGTGTTTGTTTTTATAAAGATATAACTCCTATCGGAGTTGAGAAAACTTTGTGTATTAAACTTCGTAGATGTTTAATATTTGTAGAAAAGAATTAAACCCGTAAACCCGATCCTCGTAGAGCCTGCCCGGCTCAGACAGGATCAATAAAGATTTGTATGGATAATTATTTTTATAAGACAAGAGCAGATGAGTTTATCCAAACAAAAAAGATGTTGTTGTTGAGAAAAATAGTGAGAGAAAACTTACCATAGGTTTCCTAAAATGCTGTTGATAATTTTTAAGGATATGAATATATTGGAATTGAATAAAACGATAAACATTAATTTTTATAAGCCTCGCGCTTAAAGGTGTTTTATGTCCAAAACAATTACGCTTCGATTGACCGAAGAAAACTACAAGAAGTATAGAAAATTAGCAGACGGAGACAATAGACCGGTTTCTAATTTTATTGAAACTGCTGTTAACCGATTCATTGAACATAACAGTTATGTTGATGAGTTCGAGATGGATGAAATACAAAATAACACGGAACTTAATAAAAGTCTAAAACGCGGTTTATCTGATATGAAATTGAAAAAGGGGTGGCTGGTTGCTTAATTACAAAATCTTTGAGACTAATGAGTTTCTGAAGAGAATTGAGAAAGTTCCTAACGGGAAAAATCCTTCATAGAGAAAAAACTTCTGCAATATATCTATCCCCAATTAAGAGACGAACCACATTACGGGAACAACATTAAAAAGTTGGTGAACTACAAATCCGAAACCTGGCGGTATAGAATTGGTAAATACCGTTTATTCTACCTAATTGATGAGAGTGAAAAAACCATTTACATCTTATCAATTGATTTAAGAAAAGATGCATATTAAAATCGATGCCGTTGTAAGTGGTTTACTAATTCATTTCTTATAACCCAAACTTCTTAAACAAATAATATTTCGGAAAATCAATGCCAAGCGCAAAAAGCGCCGATAATCCTAAAACAGTAAGAACAATAAATAAACTTAGCGATGGTACAAGTATTCCGAATAAAGCTATTAGCGCTATTCCAACTATTGCGGAGGTGCTTGATATTAACAAGCCTTTACCCGGAAGCGACGACCAAAAATGTTTTCTTTCCCTAACGATCAAAACCCTAAATTGACTGTTGAATATGAAACTTAACATAACGAGAGTAGTAAGTTCCTTCCACTGTAAATGGAAATAATGAAAACCAATTAGGACTACAACGATGTCTCCAAGTACATAGAATAGCGCCGGAATAAGAGAAGCCAAAATAATATTTTTTACGTTCCACTTATTCGGATTGCTCGTGCTTTCTACGTTATCGGTTGCCAGTGTCATACTTACAAAATCATTTGCCATCACCAGGAAAGACATTCCAATAAGAGTAAGTAAAATATTATGCAGCCAGAAAAAGCCGATGGTGAGAAAAACGGTAAACTCAATAACTTTAACAACTTTATTGATAACCCATGTAAGCATCCGTTGATACGTCTGTCTGCTTACAGCAATTGCATCGATAATTACACCGATACCCGATTCGGTTAAAACTACACTGGCGGCAGCTTTTGCAACATCGGTTGAATTGCTTACCGCTATACCGAGTTCCGCTTGTTTTAAAGCGGGCGCATCGTTAACTCCGTCGCCGGTCATTCCAACTGTGTGCCCTTCGGTTTGCAAGAGACTTACGATCTTGTACTTGTCTTCGGGATATATTTCTGCAAAACCATTGCATTCACTTACAATCTTTAACTGTTGATCGGCGCTTAAATCTTTAATATCCGCCATGCGTATAATGTTAGTTCCAATCCCAACTTCATTGGAAATTTCTTTCGCTATATCAATGCTGTCTCCCGTAAGCATCATCGGTTTCATGCCATGATTCCTCGCCTGGTCAATCATTGTTTTTGAATCCGGTCTTGGCGGATCAGACATTGGCAATAATCCAATAATTTTAAGATTATTTAAATCATCTCCATCTGATCTGGCAACAGCAATCGTTCTGTAACCTTTCTTTGAAAAGCCATCTATTATTTTGTTTACTTCATCTAAAGTTCCTTTATCTACATCACGGCACAGAGAGAGGATCATCTGTTCAGCCCCTTTTACTGCTCTGAAACGCTTTCCGCCGGATTCAATAAGTGCCTCTGTTTTTTTTGTAGATGGATCAAACGGAGTATAAGATACTTGCCTGTAATCATTAAAACTTATTGCTGATTTTTTAGCGAATTCAATAATTGCAAGATCAATCAAGTCCATTCCTTCCGATTGCGATGTTAGTGCGGCAATCCTCAAAACATCTTCAATCTTGTTCCCGGAAATTGCTACAGCATCCACAACCGATAATTTATTTTGCGTTATTGTGCCGGTCTTATCGAAGCAAATAATATCAATTGAAGCAGCATCTTCGACAGATTCAAGTTTAGTTACCAGCGCTCCTTTTTTTGCCAACTCAGTCGCTCCAACAGATTGTACAATGGTGAGCACTGCAGGAAGAGCCGCAGGAATAGCTCCTAAAAGAACAACAATTATAAAGGTTAACATTATCACAATGTTTAGGTGCATCAGCAAACCGGTGATTGAAACTAAAAGAGATGCAGCAATACCGAGATAGATCATATATTTTACTACTGCCATCATAATTGCTTCTTGATGAGATTTCGGTTTGGCAATTTTTACAAGCTCCGCTGTTTTACCGAAAAAAGTATTCGCACCCGTGTTAACCACTATGCCGGTAGCTTCACTGCGCGTTACTACGGAACCGGAATAAATAATGTCTGATGGATGGGCTTCTGTTGGTAGAGATTCTCCTGTTAGAGCTGATTGGTCAATTGAAAGTTCACCGGAAATAATCTTGGCATCGGCAGGAACAATATCGCCAAGTTTTATCGAGATAATATCACCATTTACAATTCCCTTTGCATCTTCCTCCGCCCATTTTTTATTTCGCAAAACTTTTGATCTAACTGCTAATTTATTCTTTAACAGATCGATTACTTTTTGTGAACTGCCTGCGTGTATTTGCCCGATGATAGCGTTTGTGGTAAGTAAAATGAAAATTATTATTCCCTCAAAGTAGTGATTTAAAGCGAAGGCAAGTCCAAGAGCAATTTCCAGCAGCCACGGCATAGGACCCCAGTAACGCAGAATGAATTCAAGAAGAGAATTTTGTTTCTTTTCTACTATTTCATTTTTACCGAATTTCTCAAGACGATCTTTTACTTCAGAATCAGCAAGTCCGTCTGCAGTTGTTTCCAGAAATTTATACGTCTCTTCTAAAGAGATCGTTTTATATTCCGTGGTATTTTTGATTTTCAATTCCATAAAAGCATTCACTTTCATAATACAGTTCAATGCCGTTATTAACGGTATGCAACTGCATGAAGCTATTTCCGCAAGACCGCCAATTTTTTAAATAATTCTGTTTCCTCATCGCTGAGATGTTCCGGTAGCACGATATTAACTTTTACTAAAAGATTTCCAAACTCATTCTTCTTTCCGTAAACCGGCATGCCAAGTCCGCGAAGCCTGAGTTCTTTACCGTTTGTCGTTCCTTTCAGAATATCTACTGTAATATTTCCTTTCAGTGTTTTGATTTGAGTCTTTCCCCCAAGGATAGCAGTATACAATTCAACATGGAGGTTACTGTAGAAATCATTTCCCTTGCGGTGAAGTTCAGGATGCGGTGCAATTTTAATGATGAGATAGAGGTCTCCGTTTGGTCCGCCGCCAATTCCGCGACCTCCTTTGCCTGCAATTCTTAACTTTTGCTGATCTGCAATTCCCGGTTTGAGCGTAACCTTGATCGTTTGTTCATTTAACTTGATAAGCCGCACCGCGCCATGATACGCTTCCTCAAGCGAGAGAATTGTTTCTGCAACAAGGTCTTCGCCTTTAGTAACAACGTTACGTCTTCCTCGTCTTTGTCCGCTGCGCTGCCCAAACAGTGTTTCAAAAAAATCGTTGACTCCCTGATCGTCAAACATTCCATTGGATTCATGCGTGCTTGAACGGTGCGTTTGTCCACCGCCACTGTTTGCGTACTTCGACCAGTCAAATCCACCCGGTTTAGCTCCAGCTTCTTCGTAGTGTTTCCAATCCGCACCAAACTGATCATACTTTTTCCGTTTCACCGGATCACTTAGGACTTGGTTCGCTTCGCTGATAACTTTGAATCGTTCCTCGGCTGACTTATCTCCGTTATTCTTATCCGGATGATATTTATTTGCGAGCGTTCGATACGCTTTTTTGATTTCCGCCTGTGTTGCTGTTTTAGCAACACCCAAATCCTTGTAATAATCTTTGTAGGTCATAGCTCGGTAAACCGCAAGTAAAAAGTTGAAAGTATAAAGTTAAAAGTATAAAACATAAAAAATATTTCGACATACAAAACAAAAATCTAGATACCAATCTTATAGTATTTCCATTTTCTATTCCTTTTGGAGACACTATTGTACAGAATATTTATTATTCAGTCACATTACGCAAAAGGTTGAATTGGTTTCTTAATCGTACTCGTAATCTTTTTCTTAATCTGCTTAAATTACAGAAAAACGAGTAAGATTAAGACGATTTTTCAATAGTCACCGCGTAAGATGAGTTATTCAGCAACACGCACTTGTGACGGACGAAGTAATTCATTTTTCCAGAGATAACCGCGACGCAGATCATCAACAACCACGCCTTGCTCGCCACCTTCATTTTTCTCCATCGCTACGGCTTCATGCAAATTATGGTTGAAAAGATTTCCGAGACTTTCGAAAGGAATTACTCCCTGCACTTCCAACAATGTAAGAAATTTCTTGTGGATGTTCCTCAACCCTTTAGCAAAAGGTTGGTCTGCATCGTTTATATATTGCAATGCATTTTCAATGTCATCGATGACCTCTAACAATCCAAGCAACAGACTTCGTTTACCTTCTTCCGCAAGTTTATCCATATCCTGCTCAGTGCGGCGACGATAATTCTTGAAGTCTGCAAGTGAACGGAGATGCCGATCACGTTCGTTTAATAGCTCTTCTTGCAAACCCTGGATTTCTGTTGCGAGATCAGCCGGGGGCAGCAAACTCTGGTCGTTCTCCAATAGATCTGTTTTCATAGTATATCTCTTTTATTTTTTGTCAACTAATTTCAAAAACTATTTTTCCAAAAAACTTCTTTGATAAATATTTCTTCTCAACAAAATCTGTCAAGAATAATTCGCGCCATGAGGTCAAGACAATTTTACAGAAAAACTTTAAAGGAATGCGTGAAAATTGGTTCATAATATTTCATCTTCCTTCTTTATCTGATCAACGAGTTCTTCATATTCTTTTGAAAGTTCAATGATCTCTTCTTCTGTTTTTCTTTCTGCATTTATCACAGCATTGTTTGCTGGTTCGTGTGAAGACACAAGTTCATTCACCTTTAGATGAAGCGAAGCGGAGAAATGGACGAATGATCTTTGGATAATAAAGAGACTTAAAAAAGTAAGTGCAAGAATTACATCTCCAATGCTGGCATGAATATCCTGAGTGTAGAAGCGCTTGTTACTAAGCCAGAATATCACCATGCAGACAGCTAAAATAAAAGTGATGGAGTTCCCGAGTATAGCAGTTGCTACCGAAGTAAGTTTTTCAAAACCTTTCTCAGTATGTCTGTAAATTTTTTCATGTCTTTTAATGCGTTTTTTAATTGTTGATTTTAACATTTTTCATTCGCTCTTCATCCGGTATTCCAGGTTCGTTTTGTAAAGAAGTAATATTTGTTGATTTGCTGTTGCATTGAATTTTCATTTTTCCTTCTTAATTTTTTTAATTACTGAAGTTACGCATGAATTGAATATTATGAATTTTCCTTTGCGAAACTTGGTGACTTAGTGCCTTTGTGGCTCAATTTCTTTTTTTTTCTCTTGCCACCAAGTCACAAAGACACTAAGAAATCACAATCTGCGTAACTTCAGTTAATTACTATTCTAACTGATTTATCTTTGCCATTGATTTACCTGCACTGCGAAGAGATTCGGGGCAATCCATCCGTCCTGTGTGAATTTCAATGAATACTAGACCATCGGCGATTGCAGCTTTCCGTAATGCTTCTTCAAGTTCACCTTCGGTGCGGACATCAAGCCCAAGTCCTCCTCCGAATACGTCCACAAGCTTATGATAGTGCCAAGGTTGGAGATCGTTATACGGACGATCAACAATCACTCGCTCAATTGTATAGCCATCATTGTTGATGAGAAAGATGATCGGTTTGAGTTTATTCCGGATCATTGTTGAAATATCCTGACAGGTCACTTGAAAAGAACCGTCACCAACAAATAAAATTACTTTCCGATCTTTCGCCGCCAAACTTGCGCCTAATGTTGCACCGACTGTATAACCGATCGATCCGTAAAAAGTCTGCCCGATAAATGTTGATCCTTCCGGCATGTGCATCTCCGCTGCACTGAAAAGGGAGACTCCCGTTTCAGCAATGACGATTGAATTGTCAACAATAAAATGACTCATACGATCAAAGAAACGTTTGATGGTGAGTGGTTGCGGAGGATCAGGCTCATACGGAATCGAATGCCGGTGCACACAACTATCCTTGGCGCATTGGATATCCAAAGTTGCAGAATCTCGATGAGAAAGCTTTTCTGTTAGTCCAAGGATAAAATCATGAAGATGTACATTCTCATAAAAATGATGTTTGATTTTAACGTAACCGATGTTTGCGCTGATCATTTTTGAGTCATCAAGATTTGTTGTGAAACCACCTGTGTTAAAATCGGTCTTCAATGCCCCAAGTTGTAAAATACAATCCGCAGATTCTACACGATTCCGTACATATTCCCGGCTGCGATCACCCTCATACAATCCAATGAATTGCGGATGGTGCTCTGAAATTAGTGTCTTCCCTAACATCTGGGTTACAAATGGGAAACCTGTTTTGTTTATAAAATCTTCGAAATCCTTTTGCAGTTTGAAACGCACCAACTCCACATCGCCTATAACCACGGGCTTCTCTGCCTTGTCAAGCATCTTCACGGTTTCTCTTATCGCCTCTTCAAGCGCTTCCGGATTACTCTTTGGGTGTGTTGGGAAATGGAAAGTATCCGGCCGATTACATTTCATCATCACCACATCCGCGGGGAGACTAATGTAAACCGGTTGTTGATGAGTAAGACATGCAGTCAATACCCGATCGATCTCAGCCGGAGCTGTTTCAGCGGAAACAAGTTGGGTTGAAGCAACCGTAATTTTTTCATACATCCTCAATGGGATTTGATAATCACCAAGAGTATGATGCAATAAAGGGCGTGTTCGGAAATTAATTGTTGCAGGCGAACCGGTGATTACTACTACCGGAACGCGTTCTGCGAATGCGCCTGCCACACCGTTGATAGCGCTCAATTCTCCTACACCATAAGTAGAAGAGAATGCGCCGACACCACGAATACGTGCGTAACCATCGGCAGCATAAGCCGCGTTAAGTTCATTACATGTGCCGACATATTTTATATCGCTCTTCAGAACCTGGTTGAAGAAACCCAATACAAAATCTCCCGGCACACCAAAAAGGTGGTCCACTCCGATCTCCTTCAAACGGATTAATAGATATTCTGCAATAGTGATTTCCGAATTTATCATAATTTCCCAACCCTCATTTTAATGTTCAAGAATGATGTATAAGATACTTCTGTAATTTTTGATCGAGTTTGCACACAGATGAGGAAGCAAAATATATTCTTTTTCACTCCCGCATCACCTAACGAAATTAATTCTGCTACCATGGTTCTACATTTTCTCCGTAATGGTCGAAGAGTGCTCTTTGGTAATCAATACCTATCGCTAGAGCAGGGTCAAATTCGGGACTATTTTTAATGGTTTCCCTCATGAGATCAACATAAACTTTTGATTCTCCCCAATCAATACGTTTAATCCAATGTGGCAAAACAAGAACTTTTCTTCCCGGCAGCCAGTTGGTTGTATCTACAACGATGAAACGAATATTCCACTTTTCGTCATCAACTATATAATCTTCCACATGTCCTATCTCCCCGTCATTAGCATGAATATAGTATCCCTCGACATTCTCTGTGCTTCGTAAATGTGGATCATCAGGAGGTTTTTTAGTAGATTTCTTTTCTTCCTTCACTGGTTCGATATCGGGGATTGGAACATAGGGTCCCATTCCAAATCCATCGTAAAACACATTATCCCAATAAATCGGTAATCCATAATGTGTATACAATTTAATTTCGTTTTGTCGTGATACGGTTTTTTTTGTTTCAAAATCAGGGCTGTTGCGAATCTGGTCCATGGTTAGATTTACTTGGAATGTTTGAGACTTCCAATCAGTTAAGCCCAATGATGCGTGAGGAATAATTACTTTCCGCTCATCAAACCAGCTACCGGTTTCTACGACCAAGTAGCGGATTGACCATGTATGATCATCAAAGTAGAACTCACTTACTTTTCCAAGCTCACCATCTTTTGCCTTGATGGTGTATCCAATTAGACTATTTACACTGCGTTGCATAATGACTCCTTTTTAATATTTGTTTTTTTCAAGGAACTCTTCTTACTAGAAGAACAATTTATAAACCAAAAAGTAACCCAACGGAGAAGACATAGAAGTCGCTATTCTTGTCGCCTAATCCCGGTATGCTATTAAAGTCATAATCAATAAAAACATATCGGATATCGGCCGTTAATATGGAATTTGTGCCTATGGGCAACTCCAATCCACCGCCAAAATGCCAGCCGATTTTCTGCTTGGTTTCGTCTGCAACAAACTGAAACGGAAACCTGGTCTGATCATAATCAAACGTTGTGTTATACCAACCGGTGCCGATGGCTCCATAAACTATTGGGATCGGGTAAAACAAACCGGTTATCATTATCGGCCAACTCTTAACGGTCAAAGCTCCATTCAAATATTTTTCCGTCCGATAGTTGATGGATGCTTCAAAACCAATACTTTGGGTTAACATCAACCGCATGGCTGCTCCCCCTGAAAATTGCCCCTCGTCGGCATCGGCGGCTTTTTGAAAGCCAATCAGCGGACCGATGTTTATGCTCTGCGCATTTACCTGCATAAGCATCAACATGGTAAATCCAAATGCTATCACTACTTTCTTTAACATAAAATTTCCTTTCTCAAATTAATAGTTTGCCTCTGCTTCTTTTCTTAAGTTTTCCAACAATTCTTCACAAATGAAACAACATTATTAGAAAACGAACAACTATATCAGGCGCCATTATTGAAACATCCGCTCATACATTGCAGGACATTTTTTTACTTATTACCTCACCTTAAGCAGAAGTCTGAAATTGTACTGTAAATCGAAGCGAAGCTTCGATAAAATGATTGTTTTTTACGAAGCTACCGCTTCGTACTACAATTTTTGCGTAAGGTGAGTTATTACAATAAAAAAGTATAACTATTTAATGCGAAAATCAATCCATCATAGGGATGAAAAAGGGATTAGTTTTTTAGTGAGGTTTTAAGACTTTTTTCAAAGCAGAGCAAAATAGATTTATCTAACAACCATTCTCATTGTAAAAACTTGTCAATTTTACCAAACAATTGATGTATTGAAAACGGTTTTGACAAATAATCATCACAGCCTGCTGCAAGCGCTGAGATACGATCACGTTCAAACGCATGTGCAGTTTCTGCTATAACCGGTATATGCTTATATTCTTTAGATGCTTTTAGTTCTTTAGTTATTTCCAAACCATCAATTGAGCCTTTGAGGGAAATATCCATCAAGATCAAATCAACTTTATTATTTTTTAATATCTCCATTACTCCATCGTAGGAAGCTGTTACTATGCATCTATACTTCTGAATAACAAATTTTTTAATAATATCTTGATTTATGTCGTCATCTTCTACGAGAAGCACTAAGCGGTCAATTTTTGTCGCCGCAGTTTCAACTTTATCGGCGTTATTTTTAATGATTGTTTTCTCTTCGATGTTCTTCACGCTCTCTCCGAAATTGATAGTAAAGGTTGTTCCTACACCCTTTTTGCTTTTCACCTTGATGCTTGCATTGTGCAAGTCCAAAATCTTTTTCACTACGGCAAGACCGAGTCCGAGACCTTCGTAAGCTCTGCTGTAACCCATTTGCTCTTGTCTATATGATTCGAAGATGTGAGCTAAATATTCACTCCCAATACCAATACCGCTGTCAGATACATCAAGTAAAATTTCATTTTGCACACTTTGATAAAGTTGTACCTTTACAAATCCGCTCTCGGTGTAAATGATTGCATTTTCTATTAAATTGGATATTACCTGGCTGATGGAATATTCATCAGCCGAAATAAATGCTTGCCCGAGTTTGTTGTCGAATGAAAGAGAGAGTGATTTTGATTTAACGGTGGTAAAGAATTTACTAACCAAATTCTTGCAAAGCGTGGAAAGTTCTATTTGCTTAGGAATAAAATTAAATGTTCCGGTTTCTAATTGCGAATAATTCAATATTAAATCAATTGTTCTGATAATTCTTTCACTGGATTTATCAATTGCTTTAAAGTACTCTTCTTCTTCATCGCTCATATTTTGTGAATAAATTTCTTTGATGAGGTTTGACATTCCCAAAATGCCGTTGAGCGGAGTTCTGATCTCATGCGAAATATTTGCAATAAAAGCGTCTTTCATTTTATTTGATTGTTCGGCTAATTCTTTGGCAACTTTCATTTTTTCTTCGGCATCTTTTCGCTGAGTCAGATCAACGTACATTCCATATATGCCAACTGTCTTATCATTTACTATGACAGGTACCCCAACGATTTGAACATAAACAAGTGTGCCATCCTTTTTCTTACGGTAACTTTCTTTATTGATCTGATTACCGCTCAGCGTTTCATTTGAATACGTCTCTGCTTCTTCTTTCAATTCAGAAGAAACTATTATGTCATTTATCATCTGTCCTTTAATTTCTTCGAAGAAATAACCGAACAATTCTGAAAACGATTCGTTGATATGAACAATTTTATCTTGATCGTCTAACAATGCAATTGCAATCGGGGAGTTCTCGAACAATTGGGCAAATCTATTTTTTTGAGAAATAATTTCCTGCTCGGCACGCTTGCGCTCGGTGATATCTTCTTTAAATGCAAGAAAATGCGTTGTAATTCCTTTCTCATTTATGATTGGAGAGATTAATGCCGATTCCCAATAAAGTTCACCGTTCTTCTTTTTATTCAGCAACTCACCTGCCCACTCTTTGCCCGACAAAATAGTATTCCACAGTTCTTCATAGACAGTTTTAGCCTGTTGCCCCGAATTTAAGATGCGTGGGTTTTTACCGAAAGCTTCTTCTTTTGAATATCCCGTAACTTCACAGAATTTAAGATTCACATATTCAATATCACCTTGCAGATTAGTAATAACAACCGAAGCGGGGCTTTGCTCAACTGCAAGGGATAGTTTGCGGAGTTCTTCTCCGAAACGTTTGCGTTCGGTAATATCTTTGAAAACGACCACCGCACCAATCCACACGTCATGCTCTTGAATCGGCGTGCTCACATATTCGACAGGGAAGCTCGTTCCATCTTTTTTCCAAAAAACCTCATCAACTACGCGATATTCTACGCCGTTTTTGAATGCAGCGTAAATAAGGCATTCTTCGTGGGGATATGGGGTTCCGTCTGCTTTAGTGTGGTGCATAATTTCGTGCATGAACTTGCCGATTAATTCTTCCACTGTGTAGCCAAGCATTGCTGCAGCAGCCGGATTAATGAAAAAAGTTTTTCCTGAATTATCGAGACCGTAAACTCCCTCTCCCAATGAATTCAGAATAAGTTTGTTTTGATAGCTTAGTTTCAGGATCGCTTCTTCTGCCAGCTTGCGCTCGGTAATATCTTCTTTAACTGCAAGAAAATGGGTTATCATTCCGTTTTCATTTAAGATTGGAGAGATTGATGCAGATTCCCAATAAAGTTCACCGTTCTTCTTTTTGCTAAGAAATTCACCGCGCCATTCATTCCCGGAAGTTATTGAATCCCAAAGAACTTTATACTCACTTTTTGGTTTTTCGCTTGAACTAAATATTCTAGGATTCTTTCCTATTACTTCTTCGCGCTGATAGCCTGTAACTTCTGTTAGTTTTGGGTTCACATATTCTATGTTTCCACTTATATCTGTAACAATAATAGATACCGGACTTTGTTCAACTGCTCTTGATAATTTTAGAAGCTCTTTTTCTGCATTCTTCCGCTCGGTGATATCACGGATCATCCCTGTGAAAAATTTGCCGGATGAAAATTGCCATTGTGATAATGATAGCTCCAAAGGAAATATTTTTCCGTTTTTATGTAATCCATGCAATTCTATTGTTTTGCCAACGATATGAGGTTCGCCGCCTTGTAGTAAACGTTCCATTCCATCAATGTGCTTTTTTCTGTACTGTTCAGGAATAATAATATTCAAAGTTTTTCCAATGACTTCTTTTTTTTCATAGCCAAATATTTTTTCTGCTGCTTTGTTCCAGTCTATTATTACTCCCTTGCTATCAGCATTAATAATTGCATCGTTAGCTGTTTGGGAAATAGAGCGGTATCTCTCTTCACTTTCCCGGATTTGATCTTCTAACTCTCGTTTATCTTTCCAATACTTTGCTTCTTCTTGAGCTTGAATTTTTAACCGGTTGTTAAAAAAATAAATTAGAAATGAGCCGCCTATTAGAGTAAAGACAAGTATACCGACAAGTATCAAAATCAGAGAAAGATTTTTATCAAAAAAGCCCTCAGCTTCTTCAATGGGAATGGTTATAACAACCGTCCACGAGATATTTTTAAATTCGAATGAAGAAAAACTTGCCAGCTTCTTTGGTCCTTCTTTAAGTATATATTCAGTTGTTCCCTCCTTTTTTGTAAGTATTGTTTCAACATGTTTGAACGATGTGTGGCACTGAAAACATGTTTCATCTTGCTGACGGATATTTTTCAAAATCATTCCCGGATGTTCGGAGTGAAATAATACTGTTTTGTTACTGTCTAAAATCATTACATTTTCATTTTTAGTATTATAACTATCAATCGGATAAACTGTAGAAAGGAGTTCTTCCATATTAATGGTGAATGTAATAGCACCTACATACTTATAAGTTAAAGTAGGATACTTAACTATTCTGTAAATAGGAGAGACTAAAAGAAATTGTGAATTGGACAAATTTGTTTTTGGATCATTGGGCATTTTTGTCAATTGAGAAACAAACTGATTCCCCATGTTTTCCTTTTTAACTGCCCATTTAAGAAAATCGCTTTGAGAATAATTTCGTCCTACTGCATTTTTGTTAACCGAATAGATGATTGTACCTATTTCGTTATAAACACTAATCGATTTTATATTATTAGTTGATGAGTAATCGAAAAATTTTGAAATGTCTATTGTTATCTGCTTAACATCGCTATTCTGAAGAGAAGGATAGGATGAGAGTATTTTCAATCCTTGGACTTTTTCGTTAAAGAAAATCTTTATGTCCTTAACAATCTCGCGGGAAGTGGCAATCTGTCCGGCGCGAAACCTTTCGAAAACTTCTTCTTTACTTGAAATGCTTAATTTGAATAGTAAGAAACTTGTTATAATTAAAACTAGGGCTGTTACTATAATAATAAGTTTTGATCTCATGAAATTCCTCGCAATACTTTCTATTGTGCATCATCATCTACATAAACAATATAAGAAAATGCCGATTCAATCTGACATCCATACTAGGTTTTAATCCATCTAATCAACACACTGAAAATTAATTGCTTCAATATACTTACAATTATGATTTAATAACTGATGTTACGCAAAAACATTATTATTTGTCATTCTGATCCCGCGCAGCGGGAGAAGAATCTGGTTTTAGATTCTTCGTCACTGCGTTCCTCAGAATGACAGCATAATTAATTATTCTCTGCTAAATGTTACCCTAAAAGTTGAACCAACATTCTTTTCACTCTCTACTTCTATAACAGCATTATTTATTTCGCAATATCTTTTAACAAGTGTTAATCCAAGTCCATTACCTTCATAGCTTCTTGTAAATCCTTGTTCTTCTTGAGTGAACGGTTTAAATATTCTTGGAAGAAATTCTTTAGTTATTCCAATTCCGGTATCTTTTACCTCAACCATAACATTGCCGGTTTTATTTTTTCTAATTTGGATTGCTATTTCACCATTCTTTGTGTAGTTGATGGCATTATCAATTAAGTTAGCAAAGATTTGAGTAATACTGTATCTATCGACCGTTACATTCGCATCTATTTCTTTGCAGGTATACATTAACTTTAATCCTTTCTGTTTAGCAGAAAGTTGATGCTCTAGATACAATTTATAAAGTATTTCAAAATTGAGATCAACTTTTTCAAGATGAGGTTCATAACCGCTAGTTTGTAATTCCGCAGTGTTGAGTATCAAATCTACAGTTCTGATAATTCTTTTTGAAGCCAGATCAATACCCTCAAAGCAGTCACGAGTATCGGCGTCCATCTTTTCACCAAACGAATTATTAAGGTAATCAGCATTTCCAACTATTGCGTTCAGAGGGGTTCTGATCTCGTGCGACATCTGGTTGAGAAATTCGGATTTCAATATATCCGACTGTTCTGCTTTTTCTTTTGCTTCGATCAATTCTCTATTTGTCATTTCAAGTTCTTTGGTTCTCATCTTCACTTTTTCTTCCAAAATCTGATTCTGATTTTCTAATTGTTGGTGAAGAAAGCGTGTCTTAAGCAGATTTTTTATACGAAGGTCAACTTCTATCAAATCAAACGGTTTTGAAAGAAAATCACTTGCACCGCCGGCAAGAGCAATTTGTTTCGCGTTGGGATTTACATCGGCTGTAAGCACAAGTATCGGTAGATATGTCCCGGCAGGAATAAGTCCTTTCAATTGCTCTAGAACCTGAAAACCATTTAAGTGAGGCATCATAAGGTCAAGTATAATCAAATCCGGTATGCATTCACTGAACAAACTAACCACCAAACGGGAGTCAGTTGTTGCTGTAAGGTTAGTAAACTCTTCAAATTCAAGCAGACTTGTAAGCACATCAATATTAGCCTGCTGATCATCTACAATGAGTATGTTCGCATTTTTTAACGTTGAATCAATCATGGGTTTATCTTCCCATCGTTTGTTTAATATGAAGTTAATTACTGTTTATTTAAACCTATTTCAGGACAAGACATTCTCTAAAATTAGCAAATTTCTTTTCTTTTCATCACACAGATTCCAGCTAATTATTACTCAATCCATGTAATTATTTTGTATTAGCAAAAACCAAAGTAAACTTAGTTCCCACAGCTTTTTTTGATTCTACCGTGATAGCTATTCCGTTCAAATCGCAATATTTTTTAACAAGTGCAAGTCCTATTCCGTTCAGATCGCAATATTTTTTTACTAGCGCGAGTCCTAAGCGGTTCCCCTCATATCTATTAGGGTCTTCGCTCTCCTCTTGCATCACCGGGTGATACATCATTTCCATAAATTCTTCCGAGATACCAATGCCGGTATCTTCTATGCTGACATTTATTCCTCGTTCATCTTTAAAAACGTTGATCGAAATGTCTCCCTTTGATGTGTACTTAATTGCATTTCCAAGTAAATTCACAAATATTTGGTAGATGCTGTATTGATCACCGACTATCACCGCCTCTGAAAGCATTGAGGAGAAATTAAATATTAGTCCCTTATTTTCTATTATTTTCTTATCCTCAATAATGATCTTACCGATAATTTCTTTTAAGAGATCGAATTCACCGAAGAATGGTTTGTTCGTACTAACTTGCATTTCAGAAACATTCAGAATAAGATCAACGGTTCTGATCAGTCTTTGACCTGCAGAATCAATTCCGTTAAAATATTCCAAAAGATCGGGCGTTATTTTCTCTACCATCTCTTCTCTTAATAAATTTGTAAAGCTCAATACGGCGTTCGTTGGAGATCTCATTTCAAGTGACATCTGATGGAGAAATTCGGATTTCAATTTATCTGACTGGTCAACTTTTTCTTTCGCAATGATCAATTCTCTATTTGTCTTTTCTAGTTCTTTGGTTCTCTCCTTCACCTTTTCTTCCAAAATCTGATTCTGATTTTCTAATTGTTGGTGAAGAAAGCGTGTCTTAAGCAGATTTTTTATGCGAAGGTCAACTTCTATCAAATCAAACGGTTTTGAAAGAAAATCACTTGCGCCGCCGGCAAGAGCAATTTGTTTCGCATCAGGAGTTACATCGGCTGTAAGCACAAGTATCGGTAGATAAGTACTTGCTGGAATGAGTTCTTTCAGCTGCTCCAGAATCTGAAAACCATCTAAATAGGGCATCATCAGGTCAAGCAAAATTAGATCCGGTTTGAATTCATGGAAAAAAGTTACAACCAAACGAGAGTCTGTTGTTGTTGTAAGATTGGTGTATTCTTTCAATTCAAGAAGACTTGTAAGCACATCTATATTTGCCTGCTGATCATCTACAATGAGGATGTTCGCATTTTTTAGTGTTGCATCAATCATGATTATTTTTCCTTATATATAATTGTTTTTTACAAAAAACAGAAACTATTACTGCGTTTCTTCTATCTCTTGCTTTCTGCCTACTGCCGATTGCCCACTGTTTACTGCCTACTGCTCTTACTGATCCACTCATCTACTACTTTTAAAAATTGCACTACATCAATCGGTTTTATGAGATAATTTTCAGCTCCGGCTTCCATTAATTGCTCAATTTGTTTTGTCACTGCATCCGCACTGAGAATAATTACCGGTATTTCCGCGGTTCTCGGTTCTGCCTTTAAAAACTTTAACACTTTACTCCCATGAATATCAGGCAGATTGAGATCAAGGAGAATTAAATCCGGTGTGTAATCAATTGCAAATTGAACTGCATTTTTTCCATACATATTAGTTATTAAACGAATTGTAGAGCGATGCATTTCTAAAATCTGTTCAACTAATTGTATGTTCGAAAGATTATCTTCGATATACAAAATAGTTCCGCTGTTCTGTTTTCTTTCAGCTTCCGGTTTAGTTATTTCACTTATTCGTTCGAAGTAATTCTTTTGACTTTCTGTCTCCGGAAGTTCAATCCAAAAAGTACTTCCTATGCCGAATTCACTTTCAACACCAATTTCCCCCCCCATTGCTTCAATCAATTTTTTAGAAATTGCTAATCCGAGTCCTGTTCCTTCTGTTTCTGTCCGTTCAGCCCCAATGCGTTCGAACGGATTAAAAAGTTTTTCACAGAATTCTTGAGCAATACCTTTTCCCGTATCAATAACACTGATCCGGATTACATTCTCCTCACTTTTTTCTCCATGCATTATATCATTGCGAAGCAAAGATCCTGCTTTGGCGGGACTTTTTACTGACTTCTGTTTTGTACATTCAACCTTAACCGAACCACCTTGACGATTATACTTAACTGCATTGTTAATTAAATTCAGAAGAACTTGTTTCAAACGCTGGTGATCTGCTTTTACAAAGAGTCTTTTAGCAGTTGAAGCATCTGATTCAAGCGTGATCTGATTCTCTTCAGCAAGATGACGAACAATGTCAATCGTTTCCAAAATAATACCGAAAATCTCAACCGGTTCCGGTGAAACCGTCAACCGCCCGGCTTCAATCCTAGCCATATCGAGTACTTCATTTATTAAATCAAGAAGATGTTTTCCGCTTTTTAAGATTTGATTCACGCCTTTTTTATGAACCGGATTTAGTTCTCCCATATCCATTAATTGTGCAAAGCCGAGAATCGAATTCATTGGTGTTCTAAGTTCGTGACTCATACGTGAAAGGAATTCACTTTTTGCAACATTTGCCCGTTCGGCTTCTGCCTTTGCTTTTGAAAGTTCGTTCTCAATTTTCTTACGTTGGGTGATGTCCTCTATCGCAAGAAGAATAATCTTCTCTTTTCCACCAAATCCTCTTTGAATTTGCCGGGCATTCAAAAGCATGATGCGTTTACCGATTGTAGAAAAGTCGTGTTCAACTTCATAATTATCGAAGGTTGTCTTTTTAGGAAGGATAGTCTCCAGTAATTCTCTCAGTTTAGGAATGTCCCACTGGTGATTTCCCAAATCATATATAAGTTTTCCGACTGTTTCCTCCGGGCTTACCTTAAAGAACTCATAGAAGGAACGGTTGGGTTTAACTATCCTTAAATCTTGATCCAGAGCAATTAAAGGTTCACGCACCGTGTTGATGATACTCTCGGCGAATTCACTGGCTTCATCTGCGGATTTTTTAATCACCACAAGTTCTTTACGGGTTTTTTCAAGACCGGCTTCTATTTCCTTACGTTCGGTGATATCCTCAATGGCAAGAAGTATTATCTGTTCTTTTCCCGATCCTCTTTGAATTTGCCGGGCATTTAAAAGCATTATGCGTTTACCAATTGTAGAAAAGTCGTGTTCAACTTCATAGTTGTCGAATGCAGCTTTTTCGGGAAGAATTGTCTCTAACAGTTCTCTCAGTTTAGGAATATTCCACTGATTATTTCCTAGTTCATAAATAAGCGTTCCAATCGTTTCTTCGGAGCTTACTTTGAAGAATTCATAGAATGACCGGCTGGCTTTGACTACTCTTAACTCTTGATCTAACGCAATTAAAGGTTCCCGCACGGTGTTGATTAAGTTCTCTGCAAATTCACTTACTTCATCTGCCGATATTTTAATTACCGCAAGTTCTTTTCTGGTTTTTTCCAGACCGGCTTCTATCTCCTTACGTTCGGTGATGTCTTCAATGGCAAGAAGGATGATCTGTTCTTTTCCCGATCCTCTTTGGATTTGCCGCGCATTCAAAAGCATTATGCGTTTACCAATTGTAGAAAAGTCGTGTTCAACTTCATAGTTGTCGAATGCTGCTTTTTCAGGAAGAATTGTCTCTAACAGTTCTCTCAGTTTAGGAATATTCCACTGGTTATTTCCCAGTTCATAAATAAGCGTTCCAATCGTTTCTTCGGAACTTACTTTGAAGAATTCATAGAATGAACGGCTGGCTTTGACTACTCTTAACTCTTGATCTAACGCAATTAAAGGTTCCCGCACGGTGTTGATTAAGTTCTCTGCAAATTCACTTACTTCATCTGCCGATATTTTAATTACCGCAAGTTCTTTACGGGTTTTTTCCAGACCGGCTTCTATCTCCTTACGTTCGGTGATGTCTTCAATGGCAAGAAGGATTATCTGTTCTTTTCCCGATCCTCTTTGGATTTGCCGCGCATTCAAAAGCATAATACGTTTACCAATTGTAGAAAAATCGTGTTCAACTTCATAGTTGTCGAATGCAGCTTTTTCCGGAAGAATTGTCTCTAACAGTTCTCTCAACTTAGGAATATTCCACTGGTTATTTCCCAGTTCATAAATAAGTGTTCCAATCGTTTCTTCGGAACTTACTTTGAAGAATTCATAGAATGAACGGCTGGCTTTAACAACTCTTAACTCTTGATCTAATGCAATTAAAGGTTCCCGCACCGTGTTGATTAAGTTCTCTGCAAATTCACTTACTTCATCGGCTGATATTTTAATTACCGCAAGTTCTTTACGGGTTTTTTCCAGACCGGCTTCAATCTCCTTACGTTCGGTGATGTCCTCGATAGCCAGTAGGATGATCCGTTCTTTTGTTTTGGAAGTTCTTTCAATTTGCCGGGCATTCAAAAGCATGATGCGCTTGCCAATGGTAGCAAAATCGTGTTCCACTTCATAGTTATCAAAGGATGCCTTTTGTGGAAGGATGGTTTCCAGCAGTTCCCGCAACTTGGGGATATTCCACTGTTTATTTCCTAGATCATAGATAAGTTGTCCTACAGTTTCTTCAGGCTTTACCTTAAAAAATTCATAGAAAGAACGGCTAACCGCGACCACCCTGAGATCTTGATCCAAAGAAAGTAAAGGTTCGCGTACGGTGTTGATAACGTTCTCAGAGAATTCACTTGCTTCATCTGCCGATATTTTAATTATCGCAAGTTCTTTACGGGTTTTTTCCAGACCGACTTCTATCTCTTTACGTTCGGTGATGTCCTCAATGGCAAGAAGAATTATTTCTTCTTTTTCAGATCCTCTTTGAATTTTCCGGGCATTCAATAGCATGATGCGTTTACCGATTGTAGAAAAATCGTGTTCAACTTCATAGTTATCGAATGTTGTTTTTTCGGGAAGAATTGTCTCTAACAGTTCTCTCAGTTTAGGAATATTCCATTGATTATTTCCCAGTTCATAAATAAGCGTTCCAATTGTTTCATCGGAGCTTACTTTGAAGAAATCATAGAATGAATGGCTGGCTTTTACTACTCTTAACTCTTTATCCAACAAAAGTAATGGTTCACGCACAGTGTTGATTATGTTTTCGGCGAATTCACTAGCTTCATCTGCCGATTTTTTAATTACCACAAGTTCTTTTCGGGTTTTTTCCAGACCGTCTTCTATCTTTTTACGTTCGGTGATGTCCTCAATGGCAAGAAGAATAATCTTCTCTTTCCCGAGGGCTCTTTCAATTTGCCGTGCATTTAACAGCATGATTCGTTTACCGATTGTAGAGAAGTCGTGTTCAACTTCATAGTTATCAAATGTTGTTTTCTCGGGAAGGATTGTCTCCAGCAGTTCTCTCAATTTAGGAATATTCCATTGGCGATTTCCCAGATCATAGATAAGCGTTCCAATTGTTTCACCGGAGCTTACCTTGAAGAAATCATAGAATGAACTGCTGGCTTTAACTACTCTTAACTCTTTATCCAATAAAAGTAATGGTTCACGCACAGTGTTGATAATATTTTCAGCGAATTCACTTACTTCATCGGCAGATTTTTTAATCACCACAAGTTCTTTGCGTGTTTTTTCCAGACCGGTTTCTATCTTTTTACGTTCGGTGATGTCTTCAATGGCAAGAAGAATTATTTCTTCTTTTTCAGATCCTCTTTGAATTTTCCGGGCATTCAAGAGCATGATGCGTTTACCGATCGTAGAAAAGTCGTGTTCAACTTCATAGTTATCGAATGTTGTTTTTTCGGGGAGGATGGTCTCTAACAGTTCTCTCAGTTTAGGGATATTCCATTGGTGATTTCCCAGATCATAAATAAGCGTTCCGATGGTTTCGTCTGAACTTACTTTGAAGAAATCGAAAAATGAACGGCTGGCTTTAACAACTCTTAACTCTTTATCCAATAAAAGTAATGGTTCACGTACCGTGTTGATTATATTTTCGGCAAATTCACTTACTTCATCTGCCGATTTTTTAATCACTACAAGTTCTTTGCGGGTTTTTTCCAGACCGGTTTCTATTCCCTTGCGTTCGGTGATATCCTCAATGGCAAGAAGAATTATCTTCTCTTTTCCAAAAGCTCTTTCAATCTGCCGCGCATTTAAAAGCATAATGCGTTTACCGATCGTAGAAAAATCGTGTTCAACTTCATAGTTATCGAACGTTGTTTTTTCCGGAAGGATGGTCTCTAACAGTTCTCTTAGTTTCGGAATATTCCATTGGTGATTTCCCAGATCATAAATAAGCGTTCCGATGGTTTCGTCTGAACTTACTTTGAAGAAATCGAAGAATGAGCGGCTGGCTTTAACAACTCTTAACTCTTTATCCAACAAAAGTAATGGCTCCCGCACCGTGTTGATAATATTTTCAGCGAATTCACTTACTTCATCTGCCGATTTTTTAATTACTACAAGTTCTTTACGGGTTTTTTCCAGACCGGCTTCTATCTTTTTACGTTCGGTGATATCCTCAATGGCAAGAAGAATTATTTGTTCTTTTCCCGATCCTCTTTCAATTTTCCGGGCATTCAAAAGCATGATACGTTTACCGATCGTAGAAAAATCGTGTTCAACTTCATAGTTATCGAATGTTGTTTTTTCGGGAAGGATGGTCTCCAGCAGTTCTCTTAGTTTAGGAATATTCCATTGGTGATTTCCAAGATCATAGATAAGCGTTCCAATTGTTTCACCGGAGCTTACTTTGAAGAAATCATAGAATGAGTGGCTGGCTTTTACTACTCTTAACTCTTTATCCAATAAGAGTAAAGGTTCCCGCACAGTATTGATAATGTTTTCTGCGAATTCACCTACTTCATCTGCTGCCTTCAATTTGATTTTCGTGAGAGATGGATAATTCGTTGATTTTCTTTTTTCTTTTTTATCAAGCTTTGACATAATGTTATCCGATATTTAATCTACGATGAGACTATTTGGTGCAATAATCAATCCATCAAAGGGATGAAAAAGGAATTAGATCTTACATTCGAATGAATAACCTATCTCAGAATGTTTTTTGCCAACGGGATAATGAAGACAATCGAAATACTCATCATAATCCGAAAGACCCCTTCCCTATTCAATTTTCCCTAATTCTACTCTCGATCAACACGAAGAGCTGGTATAATTCCTGATTGAATCACGATTGTATAGCGCGTATCTTTCACAGCGAAGAATGACACTTCAGGCGATACCGACTCATTATGAAGTACCGCCTTAGCAACGATATTTCCTGTGGCTGCTGTCTGAAACGCTGTCGTTTGACCGGCTTCGACATCGTTAATGTTTATTGTGTTGCCACCCGATGTTTGAATTTGAACATTGGCTTTATCCGCCCGTTCGTTATGGATACGGAATTTAGGATCCGGTTCATCGGAACAACCAACAATGGCAACTATGATGGCTAGGCTAAGAATACCTAATAATATATTTTTCATGTGTCTCCTTTTTTAATTTGGCTGAAGCATTCAGTTATTTTTTATGCATCAATATGTTATTTAATTATTAACCATCGAAATACTCGCGGAAATTTTTTTAAAAGTTTCTTCAGTATAAGAATAGTTTGCAATTTCGAGTCGAGTATGTAAAGCGAGTTTCTCCATAATATTGTGGATATGACTTTTAACTGTATAAGTAGAGACGTGAATTTTCTGACCTATCTCTTTGTTGCTCATACCATCACTCAGTAAAGTGATGACATCACGTTCACGCTTTGTCATCCGGACCGATTCTTTAAGTGAAGTATTTCCTTCACTTACTGCGAACTCAACAATTTGAGAAAAAAGAGAATTAACTAGGAGAGGGGGCAGTACGGTTGATCCTTCGGAGACCGCTCGTATCGTTATCAAAAAATCATTAAGTGAAGCGTCCTTAAGGATGAATCCATTTGCTCCAGCTTTAACGTACTGCAAGATATCGGCTTGCACCGGGGCAAGATCCATCACTATTATTTTTGCCTTCGAAAAATCTTTTTTCACTATTTCAACTACATGCAAACTGTTTTGACTTCGCAATCCAAGATCTAAAAGAACTACATTCGGTTTTAATTGCTGAATTTTGAGAAGAGTGTTCTTCCCATCTCCGGACGCAGCGATTACGATAATATCCTTATGAGGTTTAAGAATTGTTAGGATTCCGTCTCGAAGCAGCCGGTTATCCTCGATAAGTAATAATCTGATTTTTTTCATAGTATAATCTCTACTAAAATACATCTACAATCATGGTTAAGAACTAATTCACGTGATGAAGTATTTTGCGCCAGCGACAGTATTGATAACAAATATTGTGAGAACAACTGAACTGCTTCAAAAACCAGGTCAATTGTTTTTTGTATTGCTACTCAATTCTGTAAATCCAAGTGCGTACAAATTATATTATCCGGCGAGACTCTTGATAGATGCGCCAATACTAAAGTTGAACAGTTCTTTACTTTTTGCAATACCAAGGTGCAATTATTAGGGATCTAAAATCAATCGGTCAAAGGGATGAAAAAGGAACTACATCTTTAGAATTGGGTAACGGAGATGATTACTCGTTGATCAGTGAAGGTGCATTGCGAGCAGTTTTAAATGAGTCTGAAATATGGGCGTAATTTGCAACCTGGATACGAGTATGAAGTGACAATTTTTCAAGGATGTTGTGAACGTGACTTTTTATCGTGAAGGTTGAGAGATGGAGTTTTTGGGCAATCTCTTTATTGGCAAACCCATCCGCAATCAGTTCGACCACCTGACGTTCACGTTTTGTCATACGGACCGATTCTACGATTAATGAAGGTGAATATCCGTTTACCGCGTGTTCAACGATCTGACTAAAAAGTGAACCGGTTAAGTGTGGCGGTAAAACTTGAGATCCTTGAAAAACTGACCTGATCGTTTTATAAAAATCAGTAACACTTGCATCTTTTAATATGAACCCTGAAACACCTGCTCGTACAAATTCGAGAACATCTGTTTGCAGTGGAACAAGATCCATCACTATTATTTTTGCTGCCTGAAATTCTTTCTTAATCAATTTTACTATTTGCAGACTGCTTTGGCTTCTCAATCCAAGATCAAGGAGAACGATATTTGGTTTGTGCTTTTCTACTGCGATGAGAATATTTTCTCCATCCCCAAACGTGGCAATCACATGCATATCTGGTTGCTTTTTAAGCATCGTAGAAATGCCTTCACGGAGGAGACGATTATCTTCGATAACTAATATTGAGATTTTTTTCACGTACTTGTTTTCATTCCAATGGATTTTAGAATTTTTACTCATGACTAAAATAACAATTCACATTTTGTTTTGCAAGTTTTATATCCCGAAACTGTAATGACATTTTGAGTCAGGAAAAAGTGAGTTTCTTAAAATCAAAGAAAGAAATCCTCTGAACAATTAGAATAAGTTTGAACTTTATCAAGCTAACTGTTGTTCTAAGAGCATGCGTAAATCTGTAAGTATGAAACGCAAAATTTATAAACTAATAAGGACTATCGATCATGGCCACGACAACTATCATATCACACACAGTTGCAAATTTTGTTCAATGGAAAGTAGCATTTGATGCCGGTGAGGCAATACGCGCTCAGTCCGGAATTACTATAAATGGAGTTTATCAAAACGTTGGTAACGAAAATGAAGTGACAATCATTGCAGAGGTTTCCGATATTGAAGTGACTAAAGCGCTTTTTGCCAGTCCCGAATTTAAAGCATCGATGGAAAATGGCGGGGTAACTTCGATACCTGAGGTTAAGATATTGAAGTTGGCGTTTTAAACGAAGGAAAGAGATAGTTCATCATCCGAGAAATAACAATTTGAAATGATATTAGAAACATCTGAAAAATAGTGAGTTCGCTAATCGTGATGACAAAATTAATTTCATGTTACAAAACGAAAAAGCTGCTTAATGCAGCTTTTATTTTTTTGATTAACTGATGTGAAAGACATAATTGTTTTTGTCTTCATTAATATATATGCGAGGATTTAGAATGGACGTAGAAAATTCAATTCGGTACAAATATCAAAAAGTTGAACACGAAACGGAGAAAGCCTGGCAGATCGTTTTCCCGGATGGTTTAATTGAATGGTTTACTAAAAGCCATACACGAATTGATAAAGCTAAATCTGAAATTTTTATCCCCAAATGGATAGCCGAGTCCAAAGATTTGCCGGACCCAGAGTAAAAGATAAAATATATCTCTGCACTTCAATAAATATCTGTAAGATACTGCTGGATGCCCGCTCAGTCACAATTTTTCTACCCACTCTGATAAAACCTTGCAGTCGTCAAAAAAGCTGCCTTCTCCGCCGCCTGAGGACTCAGGCATCTTTTTACATCACGGTTTTCCCAACTTGTTTCCCTCTGAAAAAATTGCGCCTTCGCTTACAATATATGTTGCAGTTTTGTAAAATGAAGAATATCCATAAAACACAAAACCCTTATAAGTTATTACCTTATAAGGGTTTTAAGTGGCGGGGTCAACGAGGCTCGAACTCGCGACCTCCTGCGTGACAGGCAGGCGCTCTAACCAACTGAGCTATGACCCCATTTTTTTCAAGAACATTTAATTGAGCAGTACAAATATAGCTGAGAGCGAAATAAAAATCAATTAATTTCTTTAATCTCCGAAAGAAATACCAACTGCCCTTGCTGCCACAAGAGCCTGTGTCTTTGGTTGAACTAATTTTTGCTTCGAAATGGCATCTTTAATCTTTACATTTTTCACTTCATTTCCTCTAAGTGAAACCATTCTTCCGAATTTTCTTCTCGCCACTAAATCAATTGCAAATGCGCCGAATTTTGTAGAAAGAATTCTATCATAAGGGGTTGGGGTTCCACCACGCTGCACATGACCCAAAACGGTAACACGGGTCTCTCTCCCAGTATTTAATTCAATATTCTTAGCAACTACTTCTGCGATACCACCAAGTTGTACCGGATCTGTTCTTTTAATATCGTGCCCCTTTTGTACAATACTGCCGTCTTTTGGTTTAGCTCCTTCGGAAACACAAACCAGACTGAACTTCTTCCCTTGCATTTCGCGTTGTCTAATTTTTTCATATACTTTTTCCCAATCGAATGGAATTTCAGGGAGTAGAATAATATCTGCTCCACCGGCTAACCCACCATGTAAAGCAATCCACCCGGCATATCTTCCCATAACCTCAACAACAATTACCCTATGATGAGATGATGCGGTTGTGTGTAATCTATCAAGAGCCGCAGAAACAACAAAAATGGCAGAATCATGCCCGAAGGTTAAATCAGTTGCGTCCAGATCATTATCAATTGTTTTAGGAACGCCGACACAATTCATACCCATCAAGGATAATTTATTTAGAATATGCATCGTTCCATCGCCGCCAATACCAATTAGACAATCTAAATTCCATAACTTATAATTTTTTATTGCTTCTTCGCCAAGATCAAGAATTTCAATTTTCCCATCTTTTTCAACGGGATAATGAAATGGATCACCTTTATTCGATGCGCCTAAAATTGTTCCCCCCATCGCTAAAATACCTGAAACATCTTTATTATATATTTCTTTTGATTTTCCTTCCACTAATCCCTCAAAGCCGTCAATAATTCCAAGTACCGTCATCCCATGTTCAATAGCGGGTTTGGTTACTCCGCGAATAACTGCGTTTAATCCGGGGCAATCCCCTCCACCTGTTAATATTCCTACTCTTTTTACTTTAAATGGAGCCATTACTTTCCTCATATTTTGATATTATCTTTATCAAAGATAATTTCTTTTGTTGTTTTAAAAAGAAACTTTGTAACTGTTTCAATTTTTTCAAATTGAAAAATATTCTTTGCAGCAATTTTTATTGAGTCATGTGAAGAACCTTCCGGTAAAATGACATCCGAATTGGAATTTTGTTTTTCAAAAGAGTCAACCGCTCCTTTCCTTAAGAAAAGGATGTCAATGCTCTCGTCTAAAATTGACTTGTGGTATTAACTCTTCTTTTTTTTGAATTGCACTATACTAATGTTATTTAGGTGCTTCAATGAAATAATCAAATTGTGAAAGAACAATTAGGAATTTTTCTAAAGTTTCTAAGGCAGATGCTTCTCAATTCATAATTAATATTAATTTTCTATCAAAATTTACGAATTTTTTTTGATATGATGAATTTCATATTAACCTTTTTAGAGAATAATTTATTGATTATTTGACTGCCGGAGCTGCCCAATCCGGGAACACAGATAGATCGATATTGAAAACAATTCTCTGCTGACTATTTCCAACAATAAACCGTTCTTTTTTAATACTACATTTTCTGAATTTGTTCTTGCATAACCGAATTATTTAATAATTTAGAATTAAGGAAATTTATTTTCACTTTCCCTATATTTGAAGAAAAGATTTTGATAGTTAACTGTTAAGTATGTTGCACATAAAATTCTTGACCATGCACGTAATCTTAATCTTGCTCGGTTTTTTTAATTCGATTAAGAATACGATCACGAGAAAAATGTTTTGCGTAAAGTTGCCTTTTAATAATTTATCGGAGCGTTTTGATGAAAAAAATCTGTGTTTACCCTGGAACTTTTGATCCTGTTACGAACGGACACATTGATATCGTGCAGCGTGCATGTGAATTATTTGATGAAGTTATCGTAACAGTAGCAGTAAACCCGTCTAAAGATCCGATGTTCACTGTTGAAGAACGGTTAAATCTTCTAAAGGAAAGTTTAAAGGATTTTTCTTCAGTAAAAATTGATTCGTTCAACGGATTGATAGTTGAACACGCCCACTCGCTAAACGCAGCAGCTATAATCCGAGGTTTGCGCGCTGTCTCCGATTTTGAATTTGAATTTCAAATGGCGTTAATGAACAGAAAACTTGCAGATGACATCACAACGGTTTTTCTTATGCCAAATGAAAAATATACGTATTTAAACTCAACAATCATCCGAGGTTTAGCCAGGTTCAAAGCGGATGTAAGTGAGTTTGTTCCAGAAGCAGTCCAGAAAGCTTTACAAGAAAAAGTTAAAAACCGTAAGTAGTAGTTTTTCTACTTGATCATATTTTTTACTTTTGCTTTTACTTTAACTGCTCCAGCATGTTTAAAGAATAAAGTAACTTCACCAATTTGATCTTCCTTTAAATCCTTTTTCAGACCAATGAGCATAACGTGATATGACCGTGGTTTCAATTGCAGTGTCTGACCAGATTTAATTTCCAAGTTCCCAACTTCGCGCATCCCCATCATTCCGTTCTCTTCGTAAGTTTCATGAATCTGAACGAGCTTGGCTAATGAAGAAGCCACTTTAAATAAAGTATCTGTTTTAGATGAAATATTTTTCACATCAGCAAAGAATGCCGTATTCATTCCCTTGCCGGCGTTGCGTATCCATTGATTTTCAACGCTAATCTTTCCCTCAGTTTGAAAAAAGAAAAAAAGGAATGATAAGAAATAAAGCACGTTAATCTCTTAAGTTTTTAATATCGCTGATAATTTCTTCCAAATTGATTTCACTTCCCCGGTAACTTTTTCTGATATTCAAATCCTGATCAACTAAAGTGATCCGGTCTGTATGGGTAAAGAAATAAACCGGATCACCATCTTCTGTAAATGTTGTGTCGTTAGCGATTGCTACAATGTGAAATGTTTCCATTAACGATTTTATATTTTCTCTTTTACCCGAAAACAAATTGTAGTTTGAGAGGTTGAGATTTCTTACTTCCGCAAATTTTTTCAAAACTGATGGAGAGTCGCGTTCCGGATCAAAAGAGATCGCTGCTAAAGAAACGTTACCGATTTTTTCTTCTTTCACTTTTTGCTGAATGAGTTGAAGATTGTGCGTAGTAAGGGGACATATATCAGGGCAGTTTGTAAAAATAAAACTTACAAGCAGGATTTTCCCATTGAATTTCTTGGGGAAATCAACCATCACACTATCCTGGTTGCATAACGATTCGGAACTATTCCCTACAAATTCTTTTTCGGGAAATTTGCTTTGGCAGGAAACGAACACTAACGAGATGAGAGTTAATAAAAAGTATTTCATTTAAAAAGTAACTAAAATTATGAGAACAAAGTTCAATTGGTAGAAAAAAATTGAGGTCCTCGTGAGACCTCAAATTTTAATTCCACATTTGCTGTAATTTATAACCTTTTCGGTCCTGCGTTATAAACTTCATCGGTGACACCTTTTTTAAACAGTTTGAAATTATCAACAAACCGCGCAGCTAAAGCGTCATATTTTTTCCAATATTCTTCTTTATTTCCCCAAGCGTTCATAGGATCAAGAACATCTTGCGGAACGTCCGGACAAGTTAATGGAACATCAAATCCGAATAATTTATCTTTTCTGAATTCAACCGAATCAAGTTTTCCGTCTAACGCTGCATTAAGCAAGTTACGCGTGTGTCTGATGCTGATACGTTTACCAACTCCAAATTTTCCACCAACCCAGCCGGTGTTTACCAACCATACATTGGATTGGTTCTTCATGATTCTTTCTTTCAACATTTCTGCATATTTGAAAGGATGGCGAACCATGAAAGGCGCACCAAAACAAGCTGAGAAGGTTATCTGCGGTTCAATTCCCAAACCGATTTCGGTTCCGGCAATTTTAGAAGTATAACCGCTTATGAAATGATACTGTGCCTGTTCAGGAGTGAGTTTTGCTATCGGAGGCATAACACCTGAGGCATCGCAAGTTAGGAAAATAATATTCTTCGGATGCGTGTGAGCGTATCCTTCCGGAACAATATTCGGGATAAACTCAAGCGGATATGAAGCGCGAGTATTTTCGGTAATACTGTCGTCGTTCAAATCAATTTTACGCGAGATCGGATCGAACGTTACGTTCTCTAAAATCGTTCCATACTTTTGTGTACATGCAAAAATTTCAGGTTCGCTTTCTGCTGAAAGTCCGATAACTTTTGCATAACAACCGCCTTCAAAATTGAAAATACCGTTGCGGCTCCAGCCGTGTTCATCATCGCCGATCAATTTTCTTTTAGGGTCAGCGGAAAGTGTAGTTTTACCGGTTCCACTAAGACCGAAGAACAATGCAGTATCACCTTCTTTACCAACATTGGCGGAACAGTGCATCGGAAGAACATCGTTAAATGTTAAAAGATAATTCAAAACGGTAAAAATTGCTTTTTTTATTTCACCACCGTATTCGGTATTTGAAATAATTGCCATCCGGTTCGCAAAGTTTAAAATAATTGCCGTCTCCGTTCGAGTTCCATCTATCACCGGATCAACTTTAAAACCCGGTACTGAAATAACGGTAAATTCAGGAACGAATTTTTTCAATTCTTCTTTATTATCAGTCGTAATAAACATATTCCTGGCGAACAAACTATGCCATGCTTTTTCTGTAATAATTCTTACCGGCATTCTATATTCAGGATCAGCTCCGGCGTAACAATCTTGCACGAACAATTCTTCACCTTGAGCCCAAGCTTGTAATCTTGCAAACAAAGCATTAAATTTTTCAGAAGCATAAGGACGGTTGTGAACACCCCACCAAATATTATCCTTGGTAGATTCTTCTTGAACGACAAATTTATCGGCAGCAGCACGAGCTGTATGTTTGCCGGTATTAACCAACATTGCACCATGTGCAGAATATTTAGCTTCATTTCTGAAGATAGCTTCTTCATTCAAAGCTGCATCAGGTAAATTCCAGAAAACTTTATCAAGATAAGTTAACCCTTGGTTTTTTAATCTGAAATCAGAAGCTAATTCCATAGCTTCTTTACTTGCAGGGGTTTTAAATTCTAAGTATTTGCTCATAACCAATCCCTCACTAATTTACGGTCTCCAATATAAAGTTCATTTGGCGCATTAGGGTCTAACGCCCATTTTATGCGTTCAATTCCTTCAGTTATATCTTTAATTGAACCGCAATAACTCAAGCGTAAGTGACCGTCCAATCCGAATTCTTTTCCGGGAACCGTGAGCACTAAGACTTTATCTATTAAAAAAGTTGAGAGTTTGTTTGAATCTTTTTCATACGCACTAAAATCTGCAAAACAATAAAAAGTTCCATCAGGTTTGGTTACTTTTACACCGTCAAACGAGTTGAGAAGATCCATCATAATATTCCTGTTATTTTCCAACGAAATTCGAAGATTTTCTACACTTGATTGTATTCCGTTTAAAGCTCCGACAGCAGCCTTTTGCAATACAACTGATGGACCTGAAGTTTGATGCCCTTGAATGTTCGCCATTGCTTCAATAATTTTCTTATTTGCAACTGCCCAACCAATCCTGAATCCCGTCATTGCGTATTGCTTTGAAACTCCGTTAATAACAATCAATTTGGATTTATCAACACTTTCTCTTGTAAAATCATAACAACTGATCGGCTTTTTTCCGTCAAAGACAAGACGATGATAAATATCATCCATAATTAAGTATAAATCTTTTTTCTCGCAGAATTTTACAATATCGGCAATAAATTCTTTCGAGTACATCGCACCCGTAGGATTGTTCGGACTATTGATAATAATCGCTTTTGTCTGGCTGCCGATCCGCTGTTCAAAATCCGAAATTCGTGGATAAAAAGAGCCGTCCTCCGGTAAAACAGGAACTCCGATAGCGCCGCATAATTTTGCCATTTCCGGGTAACTTACCCAGAAAGGAGCCGGATAAAGAATTTCATCTTGAGGATTTAAAACAGCCTGCATGGCAACCATTAGTGCTTGTTTGGCTCCACCGCTTGCAATAACATTTTCGGGCATTACATGCCTGTTATAATATTCTTCTGTGTAACGAATAATTGCTTTTTTCAAAGGGAGAATGCCGTCCGCCGGAGCGTATCTAACTTCACCGGAATTAAGTGAATTTACTGAAGCCATAATTGCATCCATCGGAGCCATTGATTTTGGTTCGCCGCCGCCGAGATGAATTACTGGATCTCCTTTTTCTCTAAGCATCGCTGCTTTTTCATTTAATTTCAATGTCGGAGAAGCGCTTATCGTTTTTGCTATTAAACTTAGACTCATCTGTGTCAATCCTAATTTTTATTTACTAATTTATTTATTTTCGTCTGCAATTTATTTCTCCTATGCTTGATAAGCAAGAACAATTCATTTATACAGGAATAGAATTTCCCAGGAGAGAATAAATATCCAAATTTGGAAGAAAATTCTTTACGGATTTTTTGATGTTTTTAGCATATACACTATTTTGAATTTGAATTTAAATGCAACTTTTGAATCATCTAAATTTTATTTGGAGAAAAATTTGTTATCATTATCGAAATTACTGTTAAATGTTGAAGAAAGTAAAACAATGGCTCTTTCTGCTTTAATTACGGAATTAAAGGCGGAAGGAAAAGATGTTTTAAGTTTTACTGCGGGTGAACCGGATTTTGATACTCCGGAGTTTATTAAGAAAGCCGCAATAAAAGCAATCCATGCTAATTTTACCAGATATACCGCAAACGAAGGATATCCTGAACTTTTAAAAGCAATTATTGAAAAATTCTCTAAAGATAACGACCTTCATTTTGAACCGAAAAACATTTTAGTTTCCAGCGGTGCTAAACATTCAATCTATAACGTGTTAATGGCGCTCTGTAATCCGGGGGATGAAATAATTTATCAATCTCCATATTGGGTTAGTTATCCCGAAATAGTAAAACTGACCGGAGCAAAATCTGTAGTGATTGAAACGCATGCTGAAGAAAATTTCAAGATAACTCCCATGCAATTAGAAAAAGCAATTACACCAAAGACGAAAGTGTTTTTATTCAATACACCTTCAAATCCTACAGGCGCTGTATATTCAAAAGATGAAATTCTTGCACTAACAGAAATTTTGAAAAGAAAAGATATTTTTATCGTATCCGACGAGATTTATGAAAAAATAGTTTTCGATGATGAAAAACATTTTGCGATCGGTTCTGTTGAAGAGTTAAGAGAAAAAACCATCACCATCAACGGTGTAAGTAAAGCTTATGCAATGACGGGATGGCGAATCGGATACGCGGCGGGGAACGAAAAAGTAATGCGACTTGCAAGAAACTTACAAAGCCATTCAACTTCAAATGCTTGTTCTATCTCTCAAGCTGCAACGGTTGCGGCATTAACTCAACATTCACAAGAAATTGTAAAAATGGTAATTGATTTTCAGAAAAGACGCGATTTTATTGTTGATGCGCTGAACCGGATAGACGGGATTCACTGTCCATTACCCAAAGGAGCGTTTTATGTTTTCTTTGATGTAAGCAAGTTCTATGGAAAAACTACGGACCACACCGAAATAATTGATTCTTCTTCATTCTGTGATTATATGTTGAAAGAAGAAGGTGTCGGTTTTGTGCCGGGTACTGTTTTTGGTAATGACAAATGTATCAGAATGTCGTACGCTTGTTCGTACGAAGAAATTAATGATGGGATTAATCGAATTAAAATCGGCTTAAAAAAATTGGGGTAACAGATTTTTAACTTGTACAACTACGGTAATTGGAAAAGACGCTCCTGTTTGTTCATATTAATTTTTATTGATGTATAGTGTTAAAGCCTCCCTGACTTTATCTGTAGGCATTTTTTCTCCTGTCCACAATTCAAATGATTTCGCTCCTTGATGAACCAGCATGTTAATACCATTCAAAATTGTAGCGCCTTCACCGGCAGCAATTTTTAGGAGTTGTGTCTGCGGAGGATTATAAACTAAATCAAAAACTATTTGACCTTTTACAAAAGCATTATTTAAATTGATGATCGTGTCTTCAATTTCAGGGAACATTCCAACAGAAGTAGCATTAACGATCAATTTTGAGTTTCTAAAAACTTCCACAAGGTCAGGGGGAAAAAGTTCGAAAGTTTTGAAATTTTCAAATTTCATTTTTTCGTAGAAATAATTTTTTAAACTATCTGCCCGCTGTTCGGTGCGGTTGACAATATTTATCTGCGAAGGTTTAAAATTTCTGATCAGAGAATAAATTACAGCGCGGCAGGCTCCGCCTGCGCCAACAACCGTAACCTCATTATTCGCAATTTCATCTTTAAAGGGATGAAGCGTTTCAATAACCCCTGTAACATCGGTATTGTAACCGATGAGTTTACCCATTTCATTTACAACCGTATTAACTGAGCCGATAATTCCTGCTTCTTCCGATAAACTGTTAACATAACCAACCATCGCCTCTTTGTGGGGGATCGTTACATTAAAGCCTTTCACTCCAAGGGAGACAATTCCTTTTAAAGCGTTTCTCAAATTTGAATGAGGTACATCAAACGGGAGATAGATGTAATCCAATCCGAGCAGATCAATTGCCATATTATGAATAAACGGAGAATACGTATGCTTTATCGGATGACCGAGTAATCCCAAAATCTGGGTCGAGAGATGAAATAAGTCCTTCATAAATAACTGCCCTTGTTCAAAAAGTTTTATCGAACTTGAAAAATAGAATTGTCTTCCATTAAAGAAATAAAAAGTTTAGAATGAATAACCCCGGGGAAAGATTCCGTGAATGTCTTTTTTAATTCCGGTTTTACAGAAAAAGCTTTTTTCATGTAATACAGCCCGTGTTTACTCATTTTCTTTTGAAAATATAATTTTGAAAGCTGATAATAACTGTCAGCATCATTCGGTTGAAACTGTAATGCTTTAAAGAGATAATCAATTGCTTTATCAATTGCGAAAATGTCCGAATATTTTTTTGATAATTCTTTAACTACTATAACATTAGTAGGATTCTTTTGGTTCAATTCAATGAGTTCATTGATGCGCAAAATAGTTGATTCATCAATTTGAAAATTTTCCCGAAGTGAAACATCCCAAACTTCATCCGAGAAATAGTTTGCGGCTAAAGCCAAACGAAAGTCCCTTAAAGCCGAACGGACTTTATTCAATTTATAAAAACAAAAACCTCTTCCGAGAAATGCTTCGTGATAACCGGAATCTTTTTTAATCGCTCTCGTATAAAACTTTATCGCAGTAACGTAATCTTCTTTTTCTTCATAAATGGTCGCAATATTAAAATAGGCGGCTTCGTCATCCCGTTCGAGTTTCAACACATTTTTAAAACATTCAATTGACTGATCGTATTTTCCTAAATCTGCAAAAAGATTTCCCAGGTTAAACCACGCATCCGTAAAATGATCATCTATTGCCAGTGATAATTCGTAACTGTTAATTGCCTTTTCAGGTTTGTTCAGTCCCTCTAAAACAATTCCTCGGTTAAACCAGCCAACTTCACAATTCGGTTCAATATCTAAATATTTTTCATACGCATCTAAAGCAGATTGATAGTTGTTACCGTATTCATAACTAATTGCCATTTGAAAAACAGCTTCGGAAAATTCCGGGTCAAGTTCGGCGGCTTTTTCAAAATATTCGGCAGCTTTAACATAAAGTTCTTTCATTTGATAAAGCTTCCCGAAACGGTAGTAGATCAGCTCATTCTTTGGTTCGATGGCTAACGCCTGCTGCAAGATCCGTTGAGCTTCTTCAAAATTTTTCAAATTGATATTGATCGAAGCCTTTTCAGCTAACGCATCAACATCAACAGGATTAAGAGAAAGCGCTTTGTCAATAGATTTCATTGCGCGGCGGTTTTGGTTTAATTGAACGAGGCAAATACCTTTTTGTAAATAAAGATCAGCATTATACGGAGCAACCTCAAGTAATTTCTCAACGAAATAGAGCGCATCGCGGTAACGGAAGTTATCAATACAGAGATCGACCACATCTTCTAGAAAGTTTTGATTAGTAAAGGTCTTTCCTTCTTCAACAAGAGCTTTTGCTTTTTTAATTGAAGCTGGAAGATCTGTACTTTCTAAAAATTCATTCTCGTTCTCGGAATATTCGGAATCAAAAAAAGACATTCAGTACCCATTTATTTGTAAAGGCAATCAAAATGTACTCTTAAATGACTATAAAATCAAGTTGATTTTTAAGGATTAATTACTTATGTGATAAAATATACCATTTCAACTAAAAATTTGCAATAAACTTGATTATTACCCGCCATTATAACCTTGTAGAGCCAGAGCCAAATAATTTAAGATAGACGAATGAATGATTGAAAAACATTCTTTACCTCTAAATTAAAGCCATTCATCTCCATTCATCCATCCATCTTCATTCATCCATTCTGTCAAGATTTTCTTGTCTCAAAAGTATTCTTGCCATTTTGCGCACAATATTTTGCTAACTATCTAAAAGTTTACACTAATTTGGTCGGTAAATCTTCTTATTTTTGCAAACCATAATTTTGGAGAAAAGATGAATAAGAGAACAACAAAAATCTATTTTTTAGCCCTTTTTCTGATCCCATTTGGAATATTCAGCCAAACTTTAAAAGAAAACGCCAATAATGATGTAACGAATTCACGTAAAAATATTTTAACGGAAACAGTCGCAAAAGTTAGTCCCGCAGTTGTAGGAATAAATGTCACCGAAATTAGACAGTACCAAACGCTTTTTTCAAATCCTTTTTTTGACGATTCCTTTTTCAGGCAATTTTTTGGAGATCAGACTACTAAACAGAAAGTTAAAAGTCTCGGATCGGGAATTCTCATTTCACCCGACGGCTATATTATTACAAACGACCACGTTGCCGGGAATGCCTCCGAGACTGTTGTTACGTTAACTAACGGGAAACAGTATAACGCAAAAACCGTTGGTACTGATCCCGTTTCTGATATTTGCTTATTAAAAATAGAGCCTGCCTCGCAGGGCGCGGGGGAAAAGTTCCCATTTATTCCATTTGGAAATTCTGATGAAGCTATGATCGGCGAATGGGTAATTGCTCTTGGAAATCCGTTTGGACTTTTTGAGATTAACGACAAACCAACAGTTACCGTTGGAGTTATCAGCGCAACGGGAATGAATTTGGACCCGATACAAAACCGTTATTATTTAAATATGCTTCAAACAGATGCGGCAATAAACGGTGGAAACAGCGGAGGACCTTTGGTGAACAGCATAGGAGAACTTATTGGGATGAATACTATTATTTATACAGCCGGAGGAAATTCCGGTAGTATCGGTCTCGGATTTGCAATTCCAATCAACAAAGTAAAACGGATTGTTGACGAACTTAAAACTAAAGGAAAAATCGAAAGAGATTTTTATCCCGGATTTGCAATACAAAATATTGATGAAACGATTGCCCGCTATTTTAAGTTGGAATCAACACGCGGTGTCATCGTTACACAAGTTGAGAAAAATTCATCCGCCGGAAGAGCAGGTATTAAACCGGGTGATGTTATTACACAAATAAATGAATACAAAATTAATAACCAACAAAACTTGATAGGCGTTTTGCAGGAGTTTAGAACAAACCAAAAAATTGCAGTAAAAATAATCCGAGATAATGTTGAAGAAACAATTAATATGAAATTGGAGACACACTAATGATCGAAAGATATACCCGCCCGGAAATGGGAAAGATTTGGGAAGATGATTTTAAATACAAAACATGGCTGCAAATTGAAATTCTTGCGTGCGAAGCAAGAGCAGAACTTGGACAAATTCCAAAAGAAGATGTAGAAGTTATTAAACAAAAAGCGAAGTTCGATGTAAAAAAGATTTTGGAAATTGAAGAAACCACCCAGCATGATGTAATCGCTTTTCTTACAAATGTTGCAGAGTATGTTGGTCCGGTTTCGCGCCATATTCATTACGGAATGACTTCTTCCGATATTCTTGATACTACTCTTTCTTTCCAAATGAAGACCGCGGGAGAAATTCTATTAAAAGATTTGGAGGAGTTGAAATCAATCCTAAAAGAAAAAGCGCTTGAATATAAAAACACTCTTTGCGTCGGTAGAACGCACGGAATTCACGCTGAGCCAACAACCATGGGATTGAAATTCGCTTTATGGTTTGAAGAAACAAAAAGAAATATCGAGCGGTTGCATTCCGCAATTGAAAGAATTAGCGTCGGACAAATCTCCGGCGCAGTTGGAACGTTTGAACATCTTACTCCGCAAGTTGAAGAATATGTTTGTAAAAAAATGGGATTAACTCCAGCGCCGGTTTCCACACAAGTAATTCAACGGGATAGACACGCCGAGTATCTTTCCGTCCTTGCAATAACCGGAGGTACGCTTGAAAAAATTGCGACAGAGATTCGCCACTTACAAAAAACGGAAGTGCTTGAAGCGGAAGAGTTTTTCTCAAAGGGACAAAAAGGTTCTTCCGCAATGCCGCATAAAAGAAATCCGATTACGTGTGAAAGGATCGCGGGACTTGCGCGCATTCTTCGCGCCAACGCAACCGCCGGGTTTGAGAATATTTCTCTCTGGCATGAACGCGATATTACTCACTCTTCCGTTGAGCGGGTTATTATTCCGGACAGTACAATTCTTCTAAACTATATGCTCGCAAAGATGAAAGACCTGCTTAAAAATTTGTTGATCTATCCCGAAAATATGTTGAGGAATTTAAATCTTACGCGAGGACTCGTTTTCTCACAAACTATTCTTCTAAAAATTACAGAGAAAGGAGCAACACGCGAAGAAGCCTATAAAATAGTACAGACTTCCGCAATGAAAGTTTGGGCTGACCAAAACAAAAATTTAAAAGATGAATTACTATCTTCAGACGAAGCCGCGAAGTATCTATCTAAAGAAGAGATTGAAACAATTTTCAGCAATGATAAAACGCTAAAAAATGTTGATTTTATTTTTCAGAGGACGGTGTTAGCTTAAGTCACAAAATATAAGATTCAAACAAAAACAAATTTTAATTAAACAATGAGAACAGTATGCAATTAACCTATATAGATTTCTTTGTTATTGCCCTTTACTTTGCAATTAACTTAGGTATTGGATTATTTCTAAGAAAAAAGGCTACCCAAAACGTAAGTGAGTTTTTTGTCTCCGGGGGAAAAGCTACATGGTGGCTTGCCGGAACCTCGATGGTTGCCACAACTTTTGCCGCAGATACTCCGTTAGTCGTTTCCGGATTAATTGCAAGAAACGGAATTGCCGGAAATTGGATTTGGTGGAATATGGTTTTCAGCGGAATGCTTACCGTATTTTTCTTTGCCAAGCTATGGCGCCGTGCAGGTGTGTTAACCGATGTTGAGTTTGCTGAAATTCGGTACAGCGGTAAACCGGCTTCTTTTCTCAGAGGATTCCGCGCTATTTATCTTGGGCTGCCAATCAACTTGATTATTATGGGCTGGGTTAATCTTGCCATTGTAAAAATTATGATGATGGTGCTCGGAATTTCCAAAGTTGAAGCGTTGTTTATTGCAATCGGGATTATGTTTTTAACTGCTGCTATTTCAACGTTATCAGGTTTATGGGGAGTTTTGTGGACAGACTTATTTCAATTCTTTTTGAAAATGGGGATGGTGATCGCGCTCGCTGTTTTTGCGGTTGATAAAGTGGGTGGATTAGATTCGCTCGTTACACAGCTTCATCAAGTTGATGCAACCCGTCATAACCAGGGTTCAATTCTCGCATTCATCCCCGATTTAAATTCTGCATGGATGCCGATGATAACCTTCTTCAGTTTTATTGCAGTTAGTTGGTGGGCAAGTTGGTATCCCGGCGCTGAACCGGGCGGCGGCGGATATATCGCTCAAAGAATTTATTCCGCTAAAGATGAAAAAAATTCTTTGCTTGCAACGTTATGGTTTAACGTCGCTCATTATGCTTTGCGTCCCTGGCCCTGGATCATTGTCGGTTTGGTTGCCGTTGTTAGATTTCAAAATGATGCGACTTTCCAGGGAGATCCCGAAACAGGCTATATCAGAATTATGATAGAAGACCTTCCCGTTTATTTACGGGGTTTAATGCTCGCCGCTTTTGCCGCAGCTTATATGTCAACTATCGGCACGCACTTAAATTGGGGCGCAAGTTATTTGGTGAATGACGTCTATAAAAGATTTCTTAAAAAAGATAAATCTGAAAAACATTACATTAAATTTTCACAAGTAATTACGATGACGTTGATGGTGCTTTCTGCGATCGTTACGTTTTACATGGATTCTATTGCCGGTGCATGGCAGTTTTTAATTGCCGTTGGCGCGGGAACGGGATTAGTGTTTATTCTTCGCTGGTTTTGGTGGAGAATAAATGCATGGAGTGAAATCTCCGCTATGATCGCCGCCTTCATCACTTCCCTTTTCTTGCAATTTGTTGTAGGACTTTCGGAAAGCGACCCTAAAGAGTTTGCGTGGATACTCCTTATTACTGTTGCGGTTACTACTACTGTCTGGATTTCCGTTACTTTCCTTACCAAACCCGAACCGATGGAAAAACTTATTTCATTTTATAAAAGAGTTAGACCAAATCCCACATTTTGGAAGCCGGTCGCTAAATTGGTTCCTGAAGTTGTACCGCAGAAAGACGGAATATTTAATTTCTCAAACTGGATCGCAGGCATTACCCTAATTTATACTATGCTTTTTGGCGTCGGCAAAGTAATTCTTGGAAATTCCTACTTAGGTTTTTTCTTAATTGCCGTTGGAATTGCTTCCGGAATTTTCATTTATTGGAATATGAATAAAAAAGGGTGGCAGTTTTTTTCGAATTAATGGTATTAAGAAATCCCAGCTTACTGTAGGGAAAATCGAGTGTGAATACCGAATAAAGAGGAAATTGTACGAAAAACGAGGCATCTAATTCTAATCTCTGATTACCTGTTACTTAAAGTACAGCTTCTTTTTGATCATTAAAGTTTTTCAGAAGTTAATTCAAATGTCACTTCCAAATTAAACTTTAAAAATTACACTCATTTCACCAAAATTGATTTTTTCATAGCTGTAAAAACCGGAATCCCACTTTCTCCTATTACTGTCAGCGAAAATAAATATACCCCGCTGGCAATATTGCCGAGACCTAAATCCGGCTGAGTTATTCCTTCCGCCGAAAATGTTTGCTCATAGTAGCCGGCTTCTTGTTCTTGGTTTACTAAAACTTTTACCAACTCACCTTTAATGTCGTGGACTACTAATTTTACATATCCTCTTTCTTTTATCCGGTAACTTATCATTGTTGACGGATTAAAAGGGTTCGGGTAGTTCTGAAAAAGTTTATAATCATTTGCCATCAACTGTGGAGTCTCTACATTCGTTACATTTACCAAGATTTCCTCACTTGCCGGTGATTGATGAGTTGTGCTATCCCAAGCCGTTACTTTGTAATAAACTATTTTTCCTTGTTGAGGAATCGGTTCTGTATAGGTAGTGTCGGTAATCTTGGCTATAATTCTTGTTGAATCGTAAATGAAATCCTCCGAAACATCGCGGTAAACTTTGTAGTAACTGAAATCCGCTTCCGTATTCTTTAACCACTTGAGCGAAATATTTCCATTGTTTACCGAAGCAGTTAGATTTCTTGGTGGTTTTGGTGCAAGGTCTTGATAAGTATAACTTTCACCTAATGGACCTCCATACATGCCAATATCACTTCTACTCCCATCTTTATCAAGAATGGTTGGGTCTCCAGCATCTATCGCCGGTGAGTATTTCTGAAGGTGATAGTCATAATTAAATGAACGTGCAACTGTATCCTTTACAAACATCGGGTCGGCAAAAACATCATTCGCCCCAAACACTAATCCGTTTGTGGCATTTACTTGATTATTCCAATAAAGATTATAATCAGATTTAAACGGTGTTGCAAAAACTTCTACTCCAATATCATTATTTACAACAATATTATTTAACAAAACTGTTTTATTGGAAACTCCTTCTATACTTGCATATGGCGTAAATCCAATTTTATAATCGCTACAAATATTATTGACTATAAAAGCGGTGTCTTTTACACCTCCAGCATTTATGTTTCCATTAAAACCAGCTACTAGATTATTTGTAATTATTTTCTTTTTAAGTGGACCATTATCAATCCCCCCATATCCAAAACCTAAAGCAACTATTATATTATTTGTTATTACAGGTTGACCCCCACCGTAGTCCAAATAAATACCATAATCGCCACCCCCATTATTTTTTTTAGTAAGAATGAGACAATTAGTAATCTTTGGTTTGCATGTATCATAAATACAAAATGTTTCAACTCCAGAACCCACATTTGTTATTATTACCCCATCTATTATACCGCTTGAACTTCCAATGAAAATACCTCTATTTGAGTTGATTATTTTTACTTGGGAAATGTTCATATTATGTTCAAGGTTTGCAATACTTGTATTTACAATTCCGTCACTGATCCCTTTTCCTATTATACTAAATCCCATAAGAGTTCCATGGTTAAAAAATTCAATTAAGCCATCACCACCCAATCCTGTTCCATCAATAACACAGCTATCCATACTGCTGCCAAGAAGAGTAATAGCCGCATTAATTACTAACGACTCTTTATACACTCCATTTGCAACAACAACGGTATCGCCGTCATTACAAACGTTAATACATTTTTGTATGCTGTCGCTTGCTGTTGCCCAGCTTGTATATGGTGGTGCGCTGCTTCCGGTTTTACTTACAAAACGGACTTCGGCTAAAGTGCATAAAGTGAATAAAGCTAACCAAACAAAGGGGAAAGTTGCTTTCATGTATTTTTATCAACCGGCTTCCTGCGTATCATTCTCAGCTTTAACCGGTTTTCTAAAAATAACAATTGATAAAACCGTCACCATAATTATTCCAACGACAACGTAAATAATCCACAACGGGAATTGAGATGGGGAGACTTTTTCTTTCCATTCTTTAATTCTGCTGTCGAGGGAATCTTTATTCGCTTCAGAGATCATTTTGTCGTTCAAAAGATAAGGAAGCCATTTGGGTTCAACTTCTTTAAACCAAAGCGAATCAACAAACATGGTATAGGTTTTGTCCGATTCATTTATTCCTTTCACTCCGTAATTTTTTATTTCATCTTGCACGAACGAAGAAATACTATTCGTGAATTCTTCACCGGATTTAAATTGGAGTAAGTGAATGTTTTTCTTTTCAAAAAGACTATAAACTCTCTCCCAAATTTGATCATTAATTGCCTGTTCCCACTCGTTGAAGAGATTATTTATCTGGTTTACTTCGGTTGCTTGTTGCTTACTCTGTAAATAGACTTTTGCAAGTGAAGGACCAACTTTTTGCCAACGTGAAGAAAGCTCCTTTTGCTGCCCGCGGATCTCGTTAAGGTCGTCTGCGGTTAAAATAGTAACACGCATGAACTTCATATTATCGTTAACTGAGCGTTTAATATTTTCAAAGAAATTTGTTGAGGCAATCTTCTTGAACACGCCATTGCTCTCATAATCATTTACAGAAGCGGGAATATAAGTGATTTGTTCGAAGAGACTGTCAACCATACTCATTACAAGCTCATCGCGTTCTTTAAGTTTGGCGCTCAATCTTTTCACAAGATATTTTAATGAGTCAATGGTCTTTGCATTCTTTGTCGCGCTTCTTCTCAGCGTTTGCACTTGATGCATCAATTCAGAGTTTTCCTGATTTAATTTAAGAAGCTGGTCGTTCAACTCACCGACCTGCACTTTTAAATCACCTATTTGGGAAACATCCGTTTGCCTGATGGATAATTTCTTAATCAACTTAACAAATGCTGAATTAAAGTCATCTGGATATAATGCATTATCGAGAAGGGAACTATGCGAAGCGAATTCCTCTTTCAATTTTTCAATCTGCCCGGCGATAGTGTTACATTTTGCTTCATCGTCAGCATATTCAATCGTTACTTCAATTTGTTTGTACTTAGCCAAGAAATTTTGTTTTATTTCAAAATCAGATTGAGCATAATTCAATCCACTTACAAATAACAGAGTCAACAAAAGCATTAATGTCTTCATCGTCTAATTTCCTTTTAAACCTTTATTATCAAGTAAATACTTTGAATCTCCTTCAACGAGTTCGATCCAAGGAGAGCGTGCGTTGAAAGCCGGATTTGAGAGTTTTTGCTCAAATGCTATTTTATTTGTCAATGCAAGAGCACCGTCGCTTTCTTGAAATACATAAACACCGGAAAAAGATTTCGACGTAATAAAATAATATCCTTTTTCATTTTTAATGATATGGAGTTCTTCATCAACAAAAACAGTACTGTCCCCTTTTTCCGCGAAGAACAATGCTTTGGCGTTAAAGGAGAGAGCGTATCTTTTATCGGTAACTACACCATCTTGATTCACCGGAAGCACAGACTCAATTGCCCAAGAAAAATTAGCGGGAGTGAGTTTCAGTGAAGAACATCCGAACAATGAGAATAAAAGTATTCCCGCCGCCGTTAACATTAAAGATTTCATTTAAACTCCATAAATAATTGATACATCTCTTTTCAACTTTCTAGATTCTACTTTTTACATTCTACCATTTCACATGACCAACGCCATTACGGCTTTTTGTACATGCAGACGGTTTTCCGCTTCATCAAACACCACAGAATTAGCAGAATCAATTACTTCGTTTACAACTTCGTCACCTCGATGAGCCGGGAGACAATGCATAAACAAGTAATCATCTTTTGCGTGTTTAACCAACTCAGGGTTGATCTGATATTTCATGAATTTTGATTTTCTTTCTTGCGCTTCCTTCTCCTGTCCCATGCTTGCCCAAACGTCTGTGTAAACTATATCCGCGTCTTTCACGGCAGCAATTGGATCATATAGAATTTCAATTGTGCTTCCCATATACTTCGCATCTTTTTTTGATTCCGCAATTACAGAATCCAACGGCATATAACCGGAAGGAGAGGCAATGGAAATATTCATTCCAACTTTTGCACATCCGTGCAGAAGGCTATGCGCCATATTATTACCATCGCCAATATAGGCAAGTTTTAGTCCTTGCAAAGTTCTTTTCTTTTCAAGAATAGTAAATAAATCCGCAAGAACCTGACATGGATGATGCAGATCTGTTAGACCGTTGATAATAGGGATCGAACCATACGTGGCAAGATCAACTACATCTTGATGATCGAAGGTACGGATCATTATGCCGTCAAGGTAGCGCGAAAGAACTTTAGCGGTATCACTAACATTTTCGCTTTTGTTTAATTGCAAATCATTTTGGTTGAAGTATAATCCAGTTCCGCCAAGTTCAAAAATTCCAACTTCAAATGACACTCTTGTTCTTGTGGAAGGTTTTGAGAAGATCATCCCAAGTTTCTTTCCTTCAAGCAAGCGATGCGGTTCGCCGGAAAGTCTTTTTTCTTTTAATGATTTACTTAATTCAAAAATCTGCCAAACTTCTTCAAGATTCAGTTCGTGAATAGTGAGTAAACTTTTACCTTTCATGTTAACAGCCATAATTTCTCCAAATTCTTAAAATAAAATAATAATTTTTCTAAGTGTTTCTTTGTGTCCTTAGCGCCTTAGTGGCGAGAAAACTTTGCCACCAGGACACGAAAGGCACTAAGTCTCACTAAGCCACAATTCTAGTACCAGCAGAAGGATTAAGCAATTGCGTAGATTCCGTGATAACCGCTTCCTTTCCACCGTTCTTGATAAAGGATATTGCAGCTTGAATTTTCGGTCCCATACTGCCCGAACCAAATTCTCCCGCTTTTAAATATTTTGTCGCCTGGCGAATGGTAAGCTTATCAAGTTCTTTTGCATTCGGTTTTTGAAAATTGATAGAAACTTTTGCTACATCAGTTAAAATAAATAAAGCATCAGCGCCAATCTGGTTTGCAAGTAAAGCAGAAGCTAAATCTTTATCGATCACTGCATCAACGCCATGAAGACTGCCGTTATTTCCAACAACGGGAATACCGCCGCCGCCTGCAGCAATTACAATGTTTCCTTTTTTCGCTAATGCTTCAACGATTTCTTTATTAACAATTCTTTTCGGTTGAGGTGAAGCAACAACTCTGCGCCATCCTCTTTTACGCGCATCTTCTTTAAAGACCCAATTATTTGCTTTCGAAAGGAGTTCAGCTTCTTCTTTTAAAAAGAATTTCCCTATCGGCTTTGTCGGATTCTGAAATGCCGGATCATCTTTATCAACCAAAACTTGGGTAACAAGCGTTACAACATTTCGCTTAACTTTTTTCTCGTTAAGAATATTTAGTATCTGTCGTTCGATCATGTAACCGATTCCTCCCTGTGAATCGGCTACACAAATATCAAGCGGCATTTTCGGGATTTTGTATGAATCATATCCCGCTTCGTTCCGCAAAAGAATATTTCCTACTTGAGGTCCGTTGCCGTGTGTAATAACAAGGTTATATTGTTTTAGCAATTCAGTTAAAAAATTGCATGTTCTGTAAGTATTATCTTCTTGCTCGTTAATCGTTCCGATCTGACTTCCTTTTAACAAAGCATTTCCGCCGAGAGCTACTACGGCAATTTTTTTCATAAGAATCCTTTTTGCTTCAGAATTTTTTCTATGGTGATATCCCCAATTTCCTGTAGATCATATTGAACGCGTGTTGACGGCTTATTTATTTTCAATAATCGACCTAAGTCAATCGGCGTTCCGATAATAACTGAATCACAATCAGTCGCATTGATCGTTTCTTCCAAATCTTTTATTTGTTCGTCACTGTAACCCATCGCCGGTAAGAGCGTTCCTATCTTTGGATATTTTTTAAACGTTGCGGTAATTGAGTTTACTGTGTAAGGACGCGGGTCAACTAATTCTTTAGCGCCGTAATTCCATGCTGCAACAACTCCGGCGCCGTATTCCATTTCACCATGGGTAAGCGTTGGACCATCTTCTACTACAAGAACACGTTTACCGGTAATCAATTCCGGATGTTCAACTTTTATTGGTGAAGCTCCTTGAATTACAATGGCTTTAGGATTTACAGAACGAATATTATCTTGAACAAGTTTTATATTTTTTGGTTCAGCCGATTCAATTTTATTAATAACCACAACATCCGCAAGACGAAGCGAGGTATTGCCGGGATAATAATTCATTTCATTCCCCGCGCGCAACGGATCGACGACGGTAAATGTTAAATCAGAATGATAGAACGGGAAATCATTATTGCCGCCGTCCCAAATGATGATGTCGGCTTCTTGTTCAGCTTGACGCACAATTGCCTCGTAGTCAACACCAGAGTAAATTACTCCTCCGCTGACAATATGCGGTTCGTATTCTTCAATTTCTTCAATTGTACATTTATGTATTTTCAAATCTTCAATTGATCCGAAGCGTTGAACTTTCTGTTTAACTAAATCACCATAAGGCATTGGATGGCGAATTGCGACAACTCTTTTACCGGCATCTCTTAAAATTGAAACAATTTTTCTTGAAGTTTGAGACTTTCCGCTTCCGGTTCTTACAGCGATAATTGAAATAACCGGTTTCGTACTTTTGACCATTGTTTCTTCTGCGCCAAGCAATCTGAAAGAGACTCCTGCTGCATTAACAATTGATGCTTTTGTCATTACATAATTGAACGGAACATCCGAGTAAGAAAAAATAACTTCTTGCACGTTGAATTGTTTTATGAGATATTCAAGCTCGGACTCGTCATAAATCTTTATACCTTGTGGGTATAATTTACCGGCAAGCTCTGCGGGATAAAGACGATCATTGATGTTTGGGATTTGTGTTGCTGTAAATGCAACCACATTGTAGTTTTCGTTGTCTCTGTAAAAGACATTGAAGTTGTGGAAATCACGTCCTGCAGCACCCATAATGAGGACATTTGTTTTTTCCATAGAGGGTCCTTTTTTTTGTTATTCTACTGTTACGCTTTTGGCTAAATTCCTTGGCTGGTCAACGTTTAGACCTTTTTTCATAGCTATGTGGTAAGCTAATAATTGAAGAGGAATAACAGATAAAATAGGCATTAACATTCTGATTGTTTCCGGTATCTTAATAACGTAATCAGCTAAGCGGTCGATGTCATCATCTCCTTCGGTGGCAATGGCAATAACTTTTCCTTTGCGCGCTTTAATTTCCTCAATGTTGGAAATAATTTTGTCATACGTTGAATCTTTTGGTGCAATAAATACAACCGGCATGTTCTCATCAACTAAAGCAATAGGTCCATGTTTCATTTCCGCAGCCGGATATCCTTCTGCATGAATGTAGGAAATTTCTTTTAGTTTAAGAGCACCTTCTAGAGCAACCGGGAAGTTGTAACCTCTACCAAGATATAAAAAGTTTTTGGCATTTTTAAACTCCTCGGCAATCACTTCAATTTGTTTTTCTAGTTGAAGGATTTTTTTGATTTTCTCCGGAATAGTTTGAAATTCTTCCACCAATTTTTGTCCGTCTATTAAACTCATATCTTTTTTACGGGCGAGAAGTAAAGTAATTAACGCAAACACAGAAAGCTGCGCAGTAAATGCTTTAGTAGAAGCAACTCCTATTTCGGGTCCTGCATGAATGTAAACACCTGCATCACTTTCGCGTGCAATTGAACTTCCCACAGCGTTGCAAATTCCAATAACGAGCGCACCTTTGCGTTTAGCCTCGTGCATAGCGGCTAAAGTATCGGCAGTTTCACCGGATTGCGAAATAAAAAAGATCGTATCATCAGGGTGAATGATCGGATTGCGGTATCTAAATTCGGATGCATATTCAACTTCCGTAGGGATGCGTAAATATTGCTCAAACATATATTCACCAACCATTCCGGAATGCCATGAAGTCCCGCATGCAGAAATGATGAATCGTTTAGAATTTCCAATTCGATTTAAAACAGATTCAAGTCCGCCGAGTTTTGAAATTCCATCTTCATGTACTAATCTTCCACGCATTGAATTAAGAACCGATTCCGGTTGTTCCATTATTTCTTTTAACATAAACGTGGAATAACCACCTTTGTCAATCTGTTCAAGCGACATAGTTACTTCAATTATTTCTTTTTGAATTTCTTCGTCTTCAATGTTTTTTGTGCGGAAACGGTCTTTGTACACTTCGGCAATTTCACCGTCTTCCAGATAGACAACTTGTTTAGTATGTGCAATCAACGCAGAAACATCGGATGCGATAAAGTTTTCATTTTCACCAATACCTAAAACAAGGGGAGAACCTTTTCTAGCAACGACAATTTTATCGGGTTCGCTGCTTGACAAAACTGCAAGTCCATAAGTTCCTTCAACTTCATTTAAAGCATGACGTACGGCGCTAAACAATGTAAATCCTTCAGTCAGAAAACTGTCAATCAAATGAACTAAAACTTCAGTATCGGTCTCACTTTTAAACTCATACCCGTTTCCAATGAGAATTTTTTTGAGAGGTTGATAATTTTCAATGATTCCGTTATGAATTACAAGAAGTGTTTTTTCTTTATTGAAATGAGGGTGCGCATTAATTTCATTCGGAATTCCATGCGTAGCCCATCTTGTATGCCCAATTCCTATATGTGATTGATGAGTATCACCATTAATTTTTTCTTCAAGAAGGGAAACTTTTCCTTTATTTTTTACAATATTTAATTCCCCATCCGAAAAGAACCCTAAACCGGCTGAGTCATACCCGCGGTATTCTAATCTTTTTAGACCTTCAATTAAAATTGGGATCGCATTTCTATCACCAATGTAGCCAACAATGCCGCACATTTTTTCCTCATAATTAATTGTGTAAAATTAAGGATTTTCCAGGTTAGTAAGAAACGGTTAGCTACTCCATCTTCACAAGTTTTTGCGTTGTAGTTACTGTTTTATCATTAAACTTCGCAATCACTTTATAGAGATATAAACCATTCGCGATCGGATCACCGTCCTGATCTTTCCCGTCCCAAAAGATTTTATTAAATCCGACTGAAAAATCTCCGGACGAGGGTTTAATTTCTTTAATTAACCTTCCGGCAATCGTAAATATTCTGATAGTCATCTCATCCGGTTTACGTTCACCCCGTAGTTCAAAAGTGAAGTGAGTTCGCGATGCGAATGGATTAGGGTAATTATAAACATATTTTATATCGTTTTCAGTGTAAGTATAAAAAACCGTTCTGCGAACAGAAGCATCAAAATAATTTCCGGAAGAATCTTTCGCAAAAACATCAAGAAAATGTTCCCCCTCTTTAAGCGATAATTCTTTCCACTTAAGTATCGTTTGATTATTGGGATATGGGCTAATAGAATCCCTAATATTCGTAACATCAACCGGGATATTATCAACTGAAATTGAAAAATTATTTTTAGAAATCGGTAAAGGTGAGTTATCTTTTAAAGAGACTTCAATCTCCGGTTCTTTTGAAACGATATCGCCGTCAAGAATTTCTCTTCCATCAATTAATATTTGAAGAGTAGGACGTAACGTATCGTAGCGAATAAAAAATTTCTTTTCAATGAAGTTATTGAATGAGAAGGTTTCAGATTCGTACGGTTTTATTTCAACCTTAATTTTATGCTGGTCGCCAATTTTTGCAGTTTCTAATACAGAATTAAAAGTGATAGACGAATCCGCCTTTAGTATAGTTTTATTGCTGTAAAAAGGAATTGTATCACCATCAAGGTAGCAAGCGATCTGGAAAGTATCGGAAGGAGTGCTGCTGATGTTTTGGGGAGTTATGTGAAACTCTAGCGGAAACCCTTGGAGTAAAGAATCGGAATTAAACTGTAACCCATTTTTAGAGATAGATAATTCAGTTGGAAGAGAAAAATTCCATCCGATTTTACGAATATTAAGTGCATTACCAGATACAGTTGAAGTATCTTTTAACTTTATCGAAAGCCGCAGTACTGAATTGACAGGAAGTGCAAGAGTATCAAGAAGAAAAGGAGTTGGAATATTCTCTTTCGCTAATTCCCATTGTTGCAAATTCTTATCATACTTCTCCAACTGAAAATTAATGGATGCATCGGCATTATTTTTATCAACGTTATAAGAAACCGAATTCCAATTTTTAGCCGGACCAAAAGCAGAAGTCACAATTCTTCCTTCAGTGTTTTTATATTTCCCCGTAAATTTCGCAATTCTGGGATCAAACCCCTGGCGAAAAACACTTGTGTAAAGAACATTTGCATTTTGATCATACGTCCATGAAAAATAACCTTGAAAACGAGTAAAAGTAAGCCATTCTTCTTCAAAACGGATAGGATTAGTAGTTAAATCAAACCGACGCATATAATTCGAATTCCCATACTCGAAGGCGTAGAGGTAATCATCAATTACAAAGAAACTACTGAAATAGTCATAACTTGTTCCACTTAGCTCTCTATCCTCCCCAACTTTTGTCCAATTATTTTGAGGATCGAGAATTCTTAAACGATATTTATAAGCGCCGGTGGTATCAAATATTCCTAAATTATAAACATACCTTCCATCAGAGCAAAGATAAAAACCACCGTCTTTCTCTCTGGAGTTTTCATTTATAAAACCTCCGGAAATAAAGACCGAAGCAGTATCACCCGTTAGTACATCAATCTGTTTTAAATAACTTGAAGAACCGGCAGCGATGTAAACCTTTCCATTAAGATAAAATATCGTATGAAAAATTGGGAAGGTTGCAGGAGAAAGTTCACCGTAGGATTGACCTTCGACCGAACCATTACCCGTACCGATCTTATAAATTTTCGATTGTTGTCCATTGTAGTAATACATAGCACCGACATACAAGTATTTTCCATCGGTTGTGATCGCACTTAATCCATTTATGCCTGCAGGAAGAGTGACAGGAAAATTTCCTAAATATTTGCTGTTTGTAGGTTTTGCCGGGAGAAAAGATGCATTAAGTGAAAGTCCTTTTAATGAATCCGAATAATAAATATTTTCCGACCCGCCTGACGGCATGGCAGGTTCAAAAAGTTTAAGTTGTTTTTCAGAAAAAGAAATACTCTCTGATCCAGAACCAGTAATATTAAAAGTTGATGTTTCAGTCCATTTACTAGAATCAATTCCAGCCCAACTTCGGGTCCGCCAAAAATAAATACCACTGTCTGCCGGAGAATAAGTCCACTCCACTATCCCATTTGAAGGAGAAATATTTTTGAAGTCCACTAAAGGTTTTTCGAAGGACAAAGAAGTATCAATTTGAATTTGATACATGAGTTTTTTATCAATGTATTCACCAATATCAGCAAAAAGGAATTCAATGCTATTTTTATTTGAAGTAAATCCATTTACCGGTTTAATAATGTTGGGTTCATTGGTTTTATAAACATAAACTGACTTAACACATTCGTTATCAGAAAAGTCATCTTCGGAAGCATTCCGATCTGCGTTAACATCTACAATGAGAGTGTTCGCAGCATCTTGCAAGGGTGTCCATAGAAAACCTACTGAATCCATTATTCCGAACGATTTAATTTTTTTTGAACCGATCACATTTTTAACATTTTTATCAATTACATAAAGTTCAACTGATAAGGAATCCTCCGGTTTAATAAATCCGAAATTTTTAATATAAATTTTTACTTGAACAGGGTTATTTGCTAATGGGAATTCGGGATTTATACTTACTAAATTTTCAGAAACTGAATAATCCGGTTTTTGGGGAAAAGCTAATTCAAGCAGTGGGTCTCCAAGTAACGTAAGCAATGCAATTTGATCAGTAAACGTACCGGTAGAAGCAGTTCTGTTTTTTGCATTCAGAATAGCTTTTCCGAGAATATAATTTTTCTTTGAGTATACTTCATCAAAAAAAAGTTCATCAATATTTTTTCCAGCACCAAAACTCGTTAAACCCGAACTTCCCCAAAAAGCAATTGAACCTTTGCCGGGAACTTTATTAAACTGTTCTCCGAAAACATCTTGATTATCGAAGTGAGCAGTATAACAGGTAACGCTGGAGATAAATGGTAGTCTCCCTTCGTTATTAAGCATATAAATATCATCCGTTAGAAAAATTAAATCCCATTGATATCCGCCGCCGTGTCCGTAATAATTTACAATAACAGCACCACTATCAATTCCTTTCCGTATTTCTGCACCACCACCTTGAAATGGGAGATGTTCAGGACTGCTCGGGTATCGAAAAACTTTTTTGGCACTAAATCCATTTGGAGTTAAATAATTTCTTTCCAAATCTATGCTCGCATTATTAAAACCGAAAGATAATTCATCATTCAAATCCTGGCCTGAAGCTACCAGAAGTGAATTCTGCCTCCAAATTTTTCCAGCGTCGCCAGGATATGACATAAGTTTATCAATGAGATTATTCGCTTCGGTTAATGTTTCGCATGATAACCTTCCTATAGCGACATCGGGGGCGACATCATCACCACTGACAGCAACGAACATATTATCACTTGCGGCTAACCCGTACGTGTCAGAATGATAAGGCATGGATGGAACAAAATTTTTCCTGTTCGTCGGGAACAATTCTCTATAATCATAGCTCATGTCACCTAATAAAACAACGTAAGAGATTGGTGTTCCCGAATAATTCTCAAACGCATATTTGATATATGATTGAACGGCAAGAGGATCAAGCAAGCCGTATGAAAATTCATCATAGATATCGTCAATGGTTGTAATTTGAATTCGAGGAGTTTCAAGCGAAGAATCAGGGCAATTTGTCTCTCTGAATTGTTTTAATCTTTCGGCAGCAGGAAGAAAATTTTTATGTGTGATGATGAGATAATCAACACCTTGATTTTTATTCCTGAGTTGAGAAGGAGTATCAATTTTAATTGAATCAACATTTAAATAATTGCTGATGCTGGTGCAGTAATAATCCGTCTTAGTAGTTGTGCTATCAACAAACAAAACTTCTCTGTACTGATTTTGGGTGAAAAATGGGTTATATAGAACTTCATTTCTTTCAGGAATATAAACACGCATATCGTTAGTTGTCCAGTTCCATACACTAAACCTGCTTTTCCCGAACATTTCTTGGGTTGCACAATAATGAAAATATTTCCCATCAACCCTATTCTCCCTCCAATAATCAAATTCAACCCAATTAATTCTAATTTCATCCGACCTGGATTGTTCAGGGTAAGTTGTGTTAGCTGTAATTACTCCATTTACTGCAACCTGTAAATTATTGTCGGAAAAGATTCCGATTTTTTTTGTGTCAATTTCTTTTGTAAAAGTAACAGATGTCTGACCATCCCATTCAACCGAGTCAATAAGTTGACTTGTTAAAGATATTTTGGCCCTGTGATCCGGAATGATAGTGGAATAATCAGTTAAACCATGCATATTTACACGCATGGCAACCATATTTGAATCAGGGAAATAATTTTCAAAACTTGAAAATGGCGCTATAAAAACTTCAGATGGGATTCCGTTAACTCCGCTTGCTTTTCCCCAATACCAAAAATCTCTTTCAAGATTTTTAGCATAACCTAAGCGCTCGTATAAAATATCTTTTTCAAAGTGTAGTGTAACTAAACTTTGCTGAAAAGTTTTTCCCCATCCGCCGCTATACCCATCTAGCTCCTTATATCTTTTCCCATCAGAAATACTATTTAGCGTTAGCCAATAAACGTTAGAATTATTATAAATATTCAACTTACTGAAGGGTGAAGGGTTGATTACTTTACCAACAAATTGAAAAAAATCATCATTATTAAATAAACTATCTCCGTCTTCATCAAATATTTCTAAAGGGATTTCTTCACCGTTATTGAATAAATTAATTTTTCTTATTGCAATATTTTGTAACAGTGACGAATTTGCATCTATGAGATCAGAAAACGAAACGCGATAAATCCCTTCCTTTTTTATAAACAACTTTAACCAGCTAAACTGGGGATTGTACCAATAATCATTTTCTTTTTTAGAAAATCTGTTCTCAACTTTTTTCCCGCTCATCCAATTTTTTGAAACAGAATAATTCAGAACTGTTCCCTTGAGGTATTCATCGGTTGATTTATCAAGAGATCTCCCGGTTTCAAATATTTCATTTTGATTTTTATAAAAAAATTGAACAATCATTTTTTGATGAAAAACCAATTCACGGGTTACCGGATTAAATTGGAAAGGATATATTCCAATCTGCCGAATCGCTGCTAAACGATATACATAAGAAGGATAAACAAAAATTGCATCTGAAGGATAATCTTGATTTTTTTTATAGATAGTACCAGCATATTGAATAGCAGAATTGATGCCATTAGCGGCGTTTATAAAATATGGAAGAAGGAATTTGTTTTTAAATACTTGTTTTTGATCCGACAAAATTTTAAACGTTAGAGAGGCCCCATTTTTTATACCAAGTGAAATAAATTCTTGAGGTAAAGCCGGTTCTCCTTCCTGATCGGGGATAAAGTTCCCTCCAATAATTTTCTGAAATGTTTTACCATCCAGAGTTGTATCTTTTACTTGGTACATGCCGGCAAAAGAGAATTCAATGATGATGGATTCTGCTGATGATTCTAAAACTTTAGGGCTCTGAGCAAATAGGACGCTCGACAAAAAAAGACTGAGGAATATTTTCATAAATAGATTTTATTTTTAATTCAAACTTCTAAAGTTGTTGCAAAGAATCAACACTAAAAAAAAGTTCTTTTTTGTTTTTCCAGCTAATAAAAATTGTAATTGATCTGCAAAGAAGATAAAAATGTTTCATTAACGTCTTTCATCTTGACATACCGTGAATATTGTCCTTGTAATAATATATTTATATTATACGATACTAAATAGCGAAAAGTTAAGTTGTACAAATTTGCAGTAACTCTTTCACCGTCCAAAAACAAAGCAATATTGGGGTCAAAATACCTTGTGCTTAAATAAATGTCTCCACCTACATTTCTTACTAAACCTCCTGATGCATCATAAATATTATCCCCATGAATTGTGTGCCTGAATAAAAATGAGGAGGATAACTTTTCAGTGAAATCATAAACCACTTTAAAACTTGTCATTGCTGTATTCGGCTCAAGATCAAGACCAAGCGGAAAACCATTATTCGTATAAGTTAATACTTCCCCACCGTCGGGATGCGAATATGTATAGGGTCTTATTTGAACATAATCTCCATAAACCATAAATCTTTCCGATAAAAAAGGAACTGCTGCCGCAAAACCGAGTTGCCAAGCAATTCTATTACCTGCAGAATTCCATTTGTCTTTTTTCAGAAAATTAAAATTTATATCATCAAACGTGAGTGTTCCATTTATTTCAAAACCGTTAAATGGACGGTAACGCGAATCTAAATGGAGAAAAGAATTGTCGAGATCGTTCAGCGAACGTTGCACCGATTCCCAAAGTAAAAATGGATTGAGATAAGCTAATTCCAAAGGGCGGTTTGCATAAATTATTGTTTGTCCGACTCCAAAAGAAAGATTTGGAAACGGTTGATATCCAATTCTACTAGTAACAATGTATTTGGGATTGCGATTCTTAACGTTGTATCGCAAAGAATCTACGAACATGGTTGTTGCCGGTTGGATGAGCCACCCATGTAAAAATGTACAAGAAAATTGTTTGTAAGAAATATCGAATTTTACAAAGTCAAACGCTTGGGGTGTTTCATTGAGAATAGACTGATCAAATCTATCAACTCCCCACAAAATTCTTTCTCTTCCGATTTGTAATTTGAAAATGTCCTTTTTCAGTGTTACATATCCGGAGGTTTGATCGAAATAATTAATTTTTGTTTGATTAAAAGAAAAACTTTGCCGGACTCTCTGATCTGTCATCGAAGATTTACGGTCACCGGTTTGAAAACCATTCCATGCTTCAAGATAGGCCGCAAACCAATTGCTATATTCAAATGCAAATGCACCGCCATAAGTTATTAAATGCGCAAATCGCCCCTGATCATTTTTATCTTTAATAAAAATATTTTTTGTCGACATTATCGGAGCAATTGAAAATGAAATTAGAGAATCTTGATAGAGGTATGCAAAATTTTCCTTATCCGATAAGAAATGCTGTGCTAATAGGAAAGAATCATTGCCAAAAAAAGAGTTTTGCAATTTCCTTTGCGATGGGAAATATTGCATGAAGAGATTAAGTTTTTCTTTATCAATAACTGACAGGGAGAATGAAAAATTTTTAACTTTTTGTAATTGATCGGAGATTTCTCCTCGCGTTAATGGCAGCACAACGTCCTCATAATGAGGAAGAATATTTTTAACCCGAAGTTGATTTAAATAATCATAAACCGGATTTTTTGTCTGGACAGATAAATTTTGAGAAAAAGTGAGAATCGGAAACATGAGGTAGAGAAACCAAATGTTTTTTGCATTCATCAAATATTTCCTTCGTTCGTGAGAATAACGAGTGGTGTCTTTAGAATTATGAACAAATCAGAAAAAAAAGTAGAACGCTCATAGTAATCCACTTCCATCATGGTTCTTTTCTCCGGCGTTAAAAGCTGTCTTCCGTTAATTTGTGAGATGCCGGTTAACCCCGGTTTAAATCGAAATACTTCTTTTTGTTCTTTAGTGTACATCTCGGTAATCTCTACAATTTCCGGACGAGGACCAACAATGGACATTGTCCCATTTAACACATTAATAAATTGAGGAAGTTCGTCAATGCTTAGCCTTCTAAATAACTTTCCAGTTTTTGTCAACCGCGGATCGTTCACTTGCGTTAAATTTGGCCCAATTTCCAAAGCATTTTCTACCATTCCACGCAGTTTAAACATTTTAAATGGTTTCCCATTTTTTCCGGTTCTCTGCTGTACAAATATTGCCGGACCTGGAGTTTCAAGACGAACCGCTATCATGGCAAGTAATATTATTGGAGAACTAAAGAGAAGAACACAAACGCTAATTGTTATATCGGAAAATCGTTTAATAAAGCTTCCTTCTCTGCCCATAAAAATAATAAAATGGTTAACGACTAAATTTTTTTGTCAGAAAATGAATTGATTCGATAACTTTTATTACTTCGTTGTCAATCATTCCGGGATAAATTGGGATGGAAATTAAGCGGTTGAATGCATCATTAGCAACGGGGTAATCTTCGTTTTGAAGGACTAGGGAATCTTTGTAAAATTTATGCTGATGAACAGGCATAAAATGAACTCCTGTTCCTACTCCTAAATCTTTTAATTCATTTATAAATTCATTCCGCCCAATAGTAAGCGCCTCTAAATTTAATCGGATAGGATATAAATGCCAGGATGTTTCGCGGTCACCTTTGATAACAGGTAAATAAATATATTCGTTATTTTTAAGTTCTTCTGTATAACGCGCAGCTATTTGTTTTCGCATCTCCAGCATTTCATCAACTTTTCGAAGCTGCATTAAGCCCAGAGCAGCCTGTAAGTCGGTAAAATTGTACTTAAATCCCGGACCAACAATTTCATAATACCAGGAACAAGCATCCGAGTAACGTTTCCAAGCATCACGGTTCATTCCGTGCATCCTCATTAATCTTGTACGCTCAGAAAACTCCTCGTTATTTGAGCAAATCATTCCCCCTTCCCCTGTACAAAGTGTTTTAGTAGCATAGAAACTGAATACCGTAACATCACTTATTGATCCGATTTTTTCTCCTTTGTAATATGACGGTAGGCTGTGAGCGGCATCTTCAATTACTTTAATATTATAAGCTTTGGCAAGTTGATTAATTTCATCAAGATCGGCAGGTTGCCCTGCATAATGTACGGGAATAATGACTTTTGTTTTTTCCGTTATAGCTTTTTCAATTTCCTTGATCGAAATATTAAGTGTTCCCTCTTCAACATCAACTATTACCGGTTTGGCTCCGAAATAATAAACTATTTCAGCGGTCGCAGGAAAAGTCATGGTAGGAACAATTACTTCATCTCCGGGCTGTAAACCTAATGCTTCAAGCGATAAATGACCTCCCGCTGTCCATGAATTAACTGAAACAGAAAAGTCAGCACCTATATAATTTTTAAAGTTTTCTTCGAACTGAATTGTTCTAGGCCCCATGCTGAGCCAGCCGGATTTTAATGTGGCAACGACTTCGTTAATCTCATCATCATTTATATAGGGTTTATGAAACTGTATAAAATTATCAGTCATAAATATTTCATATTAAATTTTTCCATTTATACTTTAAAAATAGCAAAAAGCATCCTAAAACAATGTGTCTATTTCCAATAAATATTAAATTTATCTCTTAAGTAAGAATAAATCACACCTATCCCATAAGAAAAGTGAAGAATTACCACAGAAGCATAAAACAAAATACCAATTTTAAAAGATTCCTTTAGTGCAATTCGAAAAGAAAAAGCTGCGATTATAACTAAATAACAACTTGGAATAACAAAAATAATTGGGTAACTCTTAAAAACTAACCCGACAAAAATAAAAAACAGTACAGAAATAATAAAAAGAGAAGGGATTACTTGCCTATATGATATTTGTATTTTATGTTTTTTTATGACGATCCACCGCCAAAATCCATAATTGAAATATTGTTTGAAAAGTTTTCGTGGAGAATTGCGTACGTAATAAAGACTTTTCACCCTTGGAGAAATAAAAACTTTACCGCCTGATAAACGAAATCTCAAACTAAATTCATCATCTTGATTCCGGATAAGAGACTCATCATAGTAGCCAATCTTGTCAAACACTTCTCTCCTGAACATAGGAAAACATGCCATTTCAGCATATCCTTCATAATCAGGAAACCGATGTTTCGCATTCCCCACTCCGATACTACTTGACATTGCATAAGCCACTGCTTTTGCAAAATCGTTTTCTCCTACACTGTAAATTGGACCACCCACACACCCGACGTCTTTATGATTTTGTAGCAACTCTATAGCTGATGATAAAAATTTGGAGTCATATTTAGAATGTGCCCCACAGATAGCAATGTTTTCTCCGGATGCATTTCGAATTCCTAAATTCATTGCAGCCGGAGTAGTTTTTTTTTCATTATCGATTACATGAATTAGTTGATTCTCTGTTGCAAGTTGATTCAGGATTTCTCTTGTTCCATCGCTACTCAATCCATCTACTACAAGTACCTCATATTCTCCTTGAGGAAAGTCTTGAGAAAGAAGTGAACGAAGGCATTCTTCTATGTGCTTTTTTTCATTTCTGCATGGAATAATAACTGAAATTAAAATTCCATTTTTTATATTTTCATTTATCATTTTATCGTTAATATTTCATTATACTTAGTAACTAAGCAATCCAAATTATTTTCAAAGTTATAGTTAACAACAATATGATTTCTCGCATTACTTCCCATTTCTTCCCGGATTTTTTTGTTTTGAATTAAAAAACTCATTTCTTTCGTAAAAGCCTCCGGTGTTCTTTCATTCACTAAAATTGCTGCTCCGGATTGAGCAAGAATTTCCTCATAGCTTTTTATTTTTGATACAACAGAAGGAATTCCACAAGCCATAGTTTCTAAAAGAGAAACTCCAAAACTTTCTCTTTCCGACGGGAAGACGGCAATATCGAACTTTTGAATTTCCCGGCTAACCAACTGATTAGAAATATATCCTTTAAATTCCGTATCATTTTCAATTCCCAAATCAGCAGTTTCTTTTTTCAATTCCTTTTCCAAAGTACCAGTTCCAATAATAACTAATTTCAATAAGTAATCCGGATGTTTTCCCTTTAAGAGTTTAAAGGATTTAAGCAGAAGATCAATTCGATAAATTTTTTCTAATGACTTTACGATCCCAACCGTGATAGAATTATACGGCCTATCAACTTCTTTTTCGGAAGGAGAAAATAAATTTATATCAATTCCAAAAGGAATTACTCCACATTGAATCCCATACATAGAATATACTAGAGAAGACAAGTAATTACTAGTTGCAAAAACTCTATCAGCTTTATTAAGCACTAGTCCAAGTATTTTTTTATGAATAAATGATTTTTGAGGGAAGGCCATTACATCTGATCCCCAGACTGAAATTAAGTGAGGCCGAAACCCTGTTAATGAGGAAATCAATCCATAGCTTGTAGCATAAAACGAATGCAAAATATCAGGCTTGAATTCATTGATTGTTTTTTTTATTCTGGGTACAGAAGTTAAATAAATCAGCTTAAAGAGATTTCCATTATTCTTCAGTTTAATCTTATCTGTAAGCGCAGAAAAGGTTTTAATTTTTATGGAACTGTTATAGCTGTTTTTATCATAGTCCCCAAGTCCAAAAATGAAAACCTCAATTCCTCTTGAGGAAAGAGCGTTAGCCCATTTAACAGTATGTGAAGATGCAGGATCACCGGCAATTAATACTTTCATAACACACTTTTAATAATAACTTGTTTTTTTAAAACACCGGCTAAAATGTACAAATACTTTTGGGGAATAAAAGGATTAGACACAGTATCTAATAACCCCAACAATGTTCTTTGTAATTCAGAACGCCCAAGAGTTCCGAAAAATCCGAATTGAGCAAAATGTTTTTCAGGAAAGGAAACGAACAGTTCCTCTATTTCATTAACATTAAGATAACGCCAATACTTTGCCCACTTCACAAATTTTTTTCTCAATATTTGATGAAACCAAGAGGCATCTAAATTCTCGGAAAAAACTAAGAGCCCTTCGTTTTTAAGTACCCGATGCGATTCTGCAATTGCGGTAATTTGATTCTCCTTTGTTCTCAAAGCTCCGAGAACAGATTTGAATGCCACTATATCAAATTCATTTGAAGGGTATTCTAAATGAATAAAATCCGCACATCCATAAATAACACGATTTAAAACATTGTAAGTGTTGTGTAATTCCTTTGCATATATTGATACACCATTTAAATCCGTAGCATAAACTGTAGCGTTTTTTAAAGCAAAATATAATGACAACCCGCCATTTTTGTCACCAATCACTAAAATTTTTTTCCGGCTAAGATCATTTATGAACTGATCGCAAAATTTTAAGGCTTTTGACCAATTAACAATATCCCATTCTATAATGTCTTTTTTTTGGATCCAGGTTAATTTCATTTTAAGACCAAATTTGAAAAAATAATTTAATAAATATTTTTTGCTATAATAATCGGCTGCTCAATGAATCATGAGAATGAATTACTTTTTTGTTAATAAAAATAATGATAGCAAACAAAAGCCAGAAAGGAAGATCAAATCCGATTGTTCCATAACTGATTAATCCACCCCATTCAAATATTGCACGTACAAACATCGAAATTCCAAAAGCAGTGATTCCAACTGATAAATAGTAAAGTTCTTTTTTTTCTTTTTGCAAAATAGAAATTGTCTGGAAAGCAATTTTTAAAAACAGAAATGGCAAAGCCAAGGAAAGAAGAAATCCCAAAATTCCCAGATCAGAAAAGAAGAACAGATAAAAGCTATGTGCATGCCCGAATTCGATCTGTGAAAAATGATGTCGTAAAAAAAGTTCTGCCGAACTTCCCAATAGATAGGGGATATTTTTGTACATTTCAAACCGAGAAGCAGCAGGTCCTGAGCCAAACAACCAATTATTTTGAATGACATTCCAAAAAGTAGAGAGAATGTAGTCTCTTCCAGTAGATATTTTTTCAAACCGAAAGTAGAGATCAATATATTCTTGAAAGGGCAAGAGAAAAAAGAGAAATCCTATTGATAGGAGTATCCCGACTAAATATTTCAGGTCTTTTATATTTAGACTGTAGATCAAATAAATAATCCCAACAAATAAAGCTATTATAGCGCCCCGAGCATTTGTTATAACTAACCCGCACATAAAAAATGAAATTAGAATGAAAAACCATTTCCTGATATGAGAATAATCCTTATTAAATGAAAAACTCATAAGCAAAAGAATAGTCATAACGAAGAATGACCCAAGCGCATTCTTGTGAACATAGGCGCTTCCGCTTTCATCAAAGCCATTTAAGTTAAGAGTAAGGATATCAAAATCAAACCGTGCTAACTCGTAAATTAAAAAAGTCAAATAGATGAGCGCCACAAGAAATAAACCTGCCAAATAGACCTTGATTTCGCTCTCGCTATTAATTAACGCGTATAGAAGATAGATTAGGAAGAAAAATAATATCGTCCTTCCAATTTGGGAGAATCCTAAAAAAACTTGTGATGAATGAACAGATGATACCACCATTAACGAAAGAAGCACTAATAGATAGCCAACGATCACAAGAGGCGGACGCGGGTATTCCTGGATTTGAAATTGATATTGTTTCAGAAAGACAAAACTTAACAATGAATAATTTAGAATCTGAATGATTAACCGGAGTATTGGACTAATTGTGGTAGTAAGAACAAGAGAAGAAATAATAACAAAAATGAAAACAAACTCTTTTTTGTTTTTCATCAACAAAAAAAACAAAAGAAAGAATGTAAATGCAACTGCAATTTCTAAGAATGGTTGAATAGCCAGCAGAACTATCGTAACAAGCAACCAAGTGAAAAAATAATTGTTTTGTATTTTAAAGAGTTTCAATTTATTGTTTAGGTTTTTGAAACAACTTCAACAACTTTATTATTTATCAATTTATATTTTATACCGCTTTTATTACATGAAGCAAATCCATCGTCGTTAAAGATCAATTTAACACCTGCTTCGCTTACCCACCCGATTATATTGGCGGGATTGCCAACTACGAGTGCATAATCCGGTACATCTTTAGTAACCACCGAACCCGCACCGATTAAACAATGCTTGCCCAAAGTATGCCCACAAATAATAGTGGCATTTGCTCCTATGGATGCACCTTCTTTAACCAAAGTTTTTATATAATACTGAGACCCAACCTGCGGGTATTTACATTTGGGATTAAGAATATTTGTGAACACCATTGATGGTCCACAAAAAACATAATCTTCAAGTTTAACACCTTCGTAGATTGAAACATTGTTCTGTATTTTACAATAATTACCAATCTTTACGTTATTTGCGACATTGACGTTTTGACCAAGTACACAATTTTTGCCAATCTTTGACCCGGATTGAATATGAGAAAAGTGCCAGATTTTAGTCCCTTCACTTATCTCAACATTATCATCAATATAAGCTGATTCATGTTTATAAAAACTCATTATTAGAATACTCCTAAATACTTTTTAGTGTCGTAATGGATAATTTCTTTGTCCAATTTAAGAGAAACTTTAGCATTCCTAATTTTATGGACTAACTCTATTGAATTCCTTGCGTCTTCTATCCCAAATCCTTGTTGGTGTATGATTTTATCATAAGTCTTAATATGAAGATTTGTAAAGCCTTCGGTAAATTCAATCTCTTTTGAATCAACTTTTATGGATCTATAAGTAGATTTCTTTTCCGTTTTTACTGTCTCCGGTAAATCTTCATAATTAATGGATAAAAACCATTTTACATTTGCATTCTCCAATTCAATAAATCCACCCATTCTTCTTTTTTCTGAAAGTTGAACTTCAAAACTATTAACACTTCCAAATAGCCAAATCAGCATATCAAAAAAATGTATCCCGATGTTTGTTGCAATTCCACCAGACTTTTCAATATTGCCTTTCCATGAATAATCATACCAAATTCCCCTGGAAGTGATATAAGTTAGCTCAACATTATGCTTCTTTTTTTTTGATTGTTTTATTAATTTTTCTTTTAAATTGATTAGTGAATCATGCAACCTTAGTTGTAAAACTGTATAGACTCTTTTCCCAAATTCTTTTTCCAACACGTTTAATGCATCTAAATTCCATGGATTCAGTACTAAAGGCTTTTCGCAAATAGCATCAGCATCTACCCGTAATGCTAACCTGATATGTGCATCATGTAAATTATTGGGAGAGCATACACTTAAGTAATCAATTTTGCATTCAGCATCACTTCTTTTTAGTTTTTCCAGATGCCGGTCGAATCTTTCATATTCAGTAAAAAAACTTGCATTAGGAAAATATTTATCTAATGTACCAACAGAATCATGCGTATCCATTGCCGCAACTAAAACATTTCCGGTTTCTTTTATTGCTTGTAAATGTCTGGGGGCGATGTACCCTGCAATGCCGGTTATTGCAAAATTTTTCAAGATATTATTCCTTTTAAATAATTTTATACAATAAAAAATATAATAGTAAATTAGAGCGTAGAATTATCATTTCAAATAAAGTTCTGTATCATAATAGCTAATTCACAACTTCAATTTTATTACTGACTGCAAATCAAAATCTAACCTTGCAAACTTGATCATCATAAACTACAAATAAATAAGGCATATGAAATAACCTGAAAAACTTGACTTATTTGCTTCCTATCCGTAATAAATTAGCATAACGGATGAATAGCTAATAACAATTAAGCGCTGATGGAAATAGTGATAACAAAAGATAAAAATATTTTTAATAGAACACATCTTCTTTCTTTTTATTAAAAGCAAGAAAGTAGAAATAATTACTGTAGAGGCAACAGCTATTTCTAAAAATTGTCTAAGTGCAAACAAAATAATTGATGTCAAAACATAGGGATAAAATAATTAATTATTACTTCCGATTGTTTCACTTTTTTCATTCTTTTTAATTACAACTTCAATTGAATATTCACCATCGCTATGAACATTCGGTTCTGTTACGGTATATCCACGAGAACATTCTTTGGCATAAATGATTTCATAATTACACAAGGTTCGTGCAACTAAAGGAAGAATTCCCAAAGTATCCGGATCTTCATCATCATTAAGAAGAAAAAAATGTTTGTGATCTTCATTGAAGAAGGAAGGTAAAGTCTTTTTCTTTTCGTATAAGTCTCTATGGGGAATATACAGAATCAAGTAACCGTTTTTTTTCACTACACGATACCAGTTTCTTAAAGCTACTGCTGCATCATTCATATGCTCCAAAGTATGCGATGAATAAACAAAATCATATTTATTATCGGGAATGGATTTCATATATTGTGCATCACCATGTTCAAAATCATAACCGTCCGTAGTGGGGACAATCAAGTCGCCACCGAAGCCAATATCCAAACCTTTTCCGATACAATATTTCTCGAAAAACATTTCTTGTTCCCTTCTTGGTTTTGCTTTAGAAGTTTCACCTCTATTGAAAGGTCGCTTTCCTTTATTATAGTTGGAAATGAGATAGGAGCGGCGCAATGAACTCGCAATTCTTCTGATCAGTTTTGGTGAAATATTATAAAATAATTTATGAAGAAGGAGATACATAATTTTTGTAACCTTTCTATAGGAATAATTTTGAAGTTTCTAATAATGTAAGCACCTGACTTTTTTCAATAAAATTTCCTTTGTTAAAAAGAATTTCACAATCCTTTCTTAGTTCTTGATAGGAATCAAGTATCGAAATATTTTCATTGAAAAAATTTCGAGCAAATTTTTTGAGTTCATCATTATTTTTGTACCAATATTCAAATGGATTCATGCTTATCGAAAAATCCTTCTTCCCTGCAAGAAAAGAATATGTATAACGCAGTCCCTTTGTTAAATATTGAAATTTAGGATTATACTTCGGCAGTAAATGAGTTCTTTCCCAAGGAATTTTAGCAGCTTCGGGCATTTTGTTTACAATCATTTTCCGATAAATTTTTTCATTATATTTAAGTTGAAAAGGGATTTGCAATGAATACTCTATAAAATCAACATTAAGAAAAGGTGACGCACATTCTATTTCATCTGCTAAAATAAAATGTCCATTTAATATGCCGTTAAAGCCACGGTTATACAACTTATAAATTTGTTCTGAACTATAAATTTTATTTATTACTTTAAGTTCATTCGTAATTTTTGAAATCATTTTTTTTGAATATGCACCAGAATCTAATGAAGGTTTAATCATTTTAGGTCTGGAAAGATACGTTCCCAATAATGCATCCCCTAATTGACCTGTATGCAATAAACCATAGTTGTCAAGATTCAGTTTTTTTATTGCCGTATATTGATGCGCGGCTCCCGCATAAAAGATCATTCCATTATTGGCTTTTACAACTTGTTCAATGTTTTTTAAAAACAATCCATTGTTTAATGAATAAAAAAACAATTCATATTTTAATTTATCGCAAATCCTTTTAGCAATTTTTTCATCATCATAGTTACCCTGAGAAAAAGTAATGCAGTCTAATTGATAGCCAAGTTCTTTTGCTAAATAGACTACCGTCCTGGAGTCAAGACCACCACTTAATGTTGCTAGATGATTATAGTTATTATCCTCATCTTTCTTTAATTGTAATTCTACTGCTTTTTTTAATTTCTGAAATATTTCATCCGTTATTTTATCTTTTGAATCGGTAGTTATATAATCATCCGAAAACCGATGATAATTTTCAATTTTAAAATTATTTTCTTTAATAAGGAGATAATTACCTGCATTAATCTTTTTCAATTCACTAAAAAGCGAGTAATCATTAAGCATGTAACCAAAAGTTAAAAGTGAGTACGCTCCAAACAAGTCTAAACTAAGTTTTAATGATTTCTTTCCTAATATGTCGGCTATAATATTTATTTTAGACGAGATTATTACTTGATTTTCATTTTTGAAATAATATAATGGCTTTGAACAGGTTTGATCAGAAAATATGAAAAATTCTTTTCTTGTTTTATCATAAATAAATAGTGAAAATTCTCCTCTTAATTCATTAGCAATTTTGTCTCCATATTTGTTAAATAGCCTCTTAATAGTTCCGAAGGTTGAGCTACTGGCATAAGCATTTGTTAAATCTTTTAGGTTTAGAATATATCCATCTATAAGAACAAGTAATTCTTTATCTTCAAAAAGAATTTTATCGTTGATAAATTTATTATTTGAACTTCTGCCAATTATAAAATTATTCGACTCGACATATTCACTATGCTGTGAACGAAAATAATCAAATATACCTCCTTCTTTCTCCCCAAATGTAAAAAACAAACTCGTGTTACTTTTCATAAATATTTTGAACTTGATTTAGGAAATTAGAAATTTTTTCCATATTGATTTATCGTGAGATATAAAATCTACACTTATATTAATTAATTTGAGTCATATTTATTGAGTCAAGAAATAGATTTAATTTTAGATTAACTTCATCTATCGTAAGCTCATTCATACAACGGTATAGGGGACATTTTACTCCACCAAGAGTAAAACAAATTCTTTCTTTTACTGGTGAACACTCAATTAATTTATTTACATAGCTGTGCATTTCACCTACTGGTAATGAATATTCGGGATTCGTTGGTCCATATATTGAAAAAGTATTTTTACCTAATAACGCAGCTATTTGAATAGGTCCTGTATCATTCGAGATTAATAGTGAACATTCTTTCAGATGCGAAATTAAATCTTCTAGAGTTTCAGTTTCAATAATATCAATTTCCTTTTCCCTAATCTCTTCAATTATTTGGGGTGTTACTGAATTTTTCTGGAAAATAAAGTTCACTGAATATTTTCTCTTCAAATTAACTGCTAACTCAATATATTTCTTCAAGCCCCACTCTTTAGCTTTACGCGAAGCAAAAGGGTGTATATAAATAATAGGTGATGTATCTCCGTTTTTTTGAATTATTTCTTCCTTTTTTTCATTTTGTTTCGCTCCAACTAAATCAGCTACGTCAAGATAAGTATTTATTAAATGAGGTGTGAATCGAACATTTGTTAAACGGTCATACAAACTTTCAGTAAATCTTGTTGAGAATCTGCTTTTAAGTCCGAAGATTTTTTTTGCTCTTGCGTTATAAATTAAACTTGCTGAGGTAATTGTCCCTGTAATATCAACTATGATATCGGGTTTTACTTTTATAATTTCATTCCGATTTTTCTTAGAAACAATTCTTTCACCATACTTTAAGTCGGATTTATTTATTTCAATATATTGATGTGGATTTAGCTTTAATTTATAAATTATTTTAGAATCGTGATAACAAACGATAAATGATTTATATCCTTCATAATGTTCTATGATTTTATTTACCGCAGGAATAGTAAAAATCGTATCGCCTAAATTATGCAACGAAACGATTAATAAATTATTTGTTTCGTTTTTATATAAATATTTCCTATAAAACCCGAAAAATACTTTACCAACAATAAAAAAGAATTTATCAATCACTCCATTTTTTTTTATAATATCATAAATTTCTATCATTTTTAATTTCCGAAGTAATTACGAATAGCATTGTTCATTTTTTATCTACTATTAATCCTTTTAAGAGTATTATGTTTTCTTCTAACAAATTATATGTGTTTTGTTTGATAACTTTGGAATTAAGAATATAAATACAAACAAATAAACTAATCTTAATAATCGTTTCATACTCCCAATTGATTTTTCCAATTGTGAAGATAAACCAAACTAATAAGTAAGAAAATACTCCGTTTAATAAATTCAAACCAAATTCAAGAATAGTTTCTTGAAATATCATACCTTTGAAATATCTTTTAACCACCAGTATTCCGCTGACAAAAAAAAAGATAAAACTAATTGCTGAACTTAACGCCAATCCATTCTGAGCATAAGTATTTACAAATGAAAAGTTTAAAATTAGTTTTAATAATATGGCTGAAACTTGGATAACAGCCAACATTTTCAACTTACCAATACTGTAAATCAATTTATTTAATATTGCATAACCGGAATAAAAAACTAAACTAAGTGAAAATATTTTTAAAAGTGTGAATGTTTTCTCTGTATCAGAGAATTGAAAATTTCCACGTTGAAAAAATAATTGAATAAGTACATCACCATAGAAAAGAAAAATCAAAGTAATTGGAAGAGCAATAAATGTATTTATGTTGAGTGCTTTTACAAATTGTTTAAATAGATTGTCTTTCGAGGAATGAAACGAAAATTTTGGAAAAATTACTGTTGAAAAAGCGAATGTAAAAATAGTTATCGGCAATACGAATACGTTGAAAGCATAATTTAAAGCTGCGATACTACCTTGCGGAACCGATGAATAAAAGTAACGGTCGATAAGAACAAAAAACTGCCCCATTATTTCGATTAATATCGTGAATCCTAAAAATCCTCCGAAATTTTTTATAACATTAACAAGAATACTTTTATCAAATCTAGCGAAAGTTTTTTTATGGTTTACTATATAAACTAAATACCCAAATTGTAAAATTGTTCCCGTTAAAGTTCCAATGGGTATTGCAAAAATTCCGAACAGATGGATAAAAAAGAAAACCATTACAATTATTACGACATTCGGGAAAAGATATGAAATGACTGAAGATTTAAACTCAAATTCAGCTTGAAGGAAAGCTATTAAGATTGCAATAGCGGAATTGAATGGAAGAGTTAATAATGAAAGTTGAAAAATTTTTATAGCGATAGTTTTTTGTTCAATCAAATTTCTGATAAAAAATCCGACAAACTGTTCACTGCAAAAAAAAATCCCAACTGTTAATAAACTACCGAAAAGAGTGAAAAGAATAAGAGAAATAGTAAAAAATTTTTTACCTTCAGCTTTATTTCCGATTGAGATTTTTTGATAAGAGGGGATGAAAAAATTTTGCCCGATAAACAGAATTATCGAATTTAAAACCACTGGAATAACTGCCCCTATTAAGTAAATGTCAAAATCTTTAGTAAGTCCGTAATAATTAGCAAATACTATTTCTCGAATAAACCCCAACCCCTTTCCCACCATATTAAAAGCAACTAAAAGAAGTGAAGCTCCTGCGATGGTACTAAATGTTTTTTCCGACATTCGTTTGGTTAAATTTTAGATTTAAAAAAGTTAATTGTTATTTTCAATCCTTCTGCACGCCCCACTTTTGGCTGCCAACCTAAAATACGTTTGGCTTTTTCAATATTTGGTTGCCGCACTTTTGGATCATCTTGAGGTAAGGGTTGGTAAATAATTTTGCTTTTTGAGCCCATTATTTTTAATACTTCTTCAGCAAATTGTTGAATCGTTATTTCATCCGGATTACCAATGTTCACAGGTTCAACTTCATCGGAAAGCAGCAGCCGATAAATTCCTTCAACTAAATCAGAGACATAACAAAAACTACGTGTCTGTGAGCCATCTCCAAAAACAGTTATATCTTCTCCGCGTAACGCTTGACCTACAAATGCAGGTAACGCTCGTCCGTCGTCCAGGCGCATACGGGGTCCATACGTATTAAAAATACGAACAATGCGAGTTTCTACACCATGATAACGATTATACGCCATGGTTATTGCTTCGGCGAAACGCTTCGCTTCATCATACACACCGCGGGGACCAATTGGATTTACGTTTCCCCAATAGGTTTCCTCCTGTGGATGAATTTCAGGATCGCCATAAACTTCTGAAGTTGAGGCTAAGAGAATTCGAGCGTTCTTTTCTTTAGCTAATCCTAATACTTTATGCGTTCCTAAAGAGCCGACTTTTAAAGTTTGAATTGGGAGTTTTAAATAATCAATTGGACTCGCCGGTGATGCAAAATGCAAAATGTAATCAACTTTTCCGGGAACAAAAATAAAATTTGTAATATCGTGTTTTACAAAAGAAAAATTTTCATTGCCGAATAAATGACTAATGTTATTAAGATTTCCGGTTAAAAGATTATCAATGCAAACGACTTTCATTCCCTCCAACAACAATCTATCGCATAGATGCGAACCCAAAAAACCAGCCCCACCGGTTACAACTGCAGTTTTTTGGCTCATGCTTTTATGCTCCTATCAAAGTATTTGAACATTTCTTTTGTTTGGAAAACTGAAATAAGCAAAGAAAAAAGAAATATAAAAACTACAGCGAGTAGAGTCGAAAATACTATACGAGGAGATGATGGTTTTTCCGGAGGGATCGCTTCATCAAGAATATCTACCGTTGGAAGGTCTCTGTTTTCTTGAATTTTTTCTTTAAAATATTGCTGTTGCAACATCAAATAAACTTCATTATATATTTTAACATCTCTTACAAGGCTTGATAATTTAGCTGCCAAAGTTGGTACATCTGAAAAAGATAATAAGATGTCTTGGTTTAAAGATTCTAGCTTTTGGAGTTGTTCTTTTAATTGCAGATGCTTTGAGCGCAAAGAAATAATTGACGGATTATTTTCATTTAAATTTTTTGTCAGCAATCCTAAATTAATTTCTGAAGAAATCATCTCACTTTTTATTTTTGCTGCAGTTTCAATACCGGCTTTCATTTGTTCGGGTAAAGAAATGGTTTTGTTCTTTTTTTGAAATTCCATTAAAGCATTTTCGGAAGTATCTAGTTGTGTTTTTATTTCCTTCAATTGTACTTCTATATAAACCCGCGCTTTCTTTGCTTTGCTCGAAAGTTTTTCGCGATTGATTTTATCCAACGCTTCAGCATAAGTATTAGAAACGCTCGCTGAGAGATTGCGAATAGAATCTGTTTGAGATAAGATTCTACCAAATAGTGATGTTGAGACTGGTACCGAAAATTCGATTATCCCTTCTTTTGTAACTTCAATTGAAAGGAGTTTCATCAATTTGTATGATGCTTCTTCTTTCGTTTCTGCATTTAAATAATCAAATAAGTTTAATTTTGAAACCACATATTCCGCAGCAGTTCGGCTTTTAATAATCTCTGCATAGAGTTGAGAATTTGCACCCGACATATTTAGACCTTGCATCCCTATAATTTCGGAAGCCTGCAGTAAACTTGATAGCCCATTGGTGTTGTTTTTTTCAGGTGGTAATATCGAAATTTTTGAGGAAAAGGTTATCGGGTAAACTATTACTAAAAATAAAACGTAAAAAACAGTACCAAAAAAAGTTATAGAAGTAATTTTTTTTCGTTGCACAAATGCAATTTGCAATAATTGATGGAAAGTCAATGGTTACCTCGAGCTAACAATAATAGCGACAGCCGCAGTTACAACCGTTGCAACCTGTCCAATGATAAACAAAGCATCTTTTGTGAAATCCCAAAACTTTGGAGGCGGAGGATCTTCCGGTATCCAGATGATATCGCCAGGATATAATATTTCTACATCGTCTTCGTCAATCCATTCTCCTGAATTTGCCCTGACAACGCGTACATCAGATTCTATTGCGCGCCAGCCAAAACCTCCGGCTAAAAGAATATAATCTTCCACTTTAAGATTTTTATCAAAAGGAATTTTTCCCGGTTGAACAACCTGCCCAATCAAATTGATATAATCTCTTTTTTCGGGAACAAGAATTACATCGTTTTTACGAAGGAAGATATCTTCGTTTAAATTATTCTTCTCAAATATTTCTTGAAAATTAACTACAACTTTTCCTTTTGGTTGACGCGCTTTTGCTTTAAGATAATCATATTCATCATCTGTCATATCTTTTCGAGCAAGAATTTTTAATCTTTCAAATTCGATATCCGTAGTATCACTTTGTGTTCTGCGAAATAATGCAGCATCAGACAAAGACGCTTTAGGTAAAAAGCCACCGGCAAGATGAATAATTTCACTTAATCTAGTTTCACCATCTATAATTTTATATACTCCCGGATACTTAACAAAACCCTCAACCGTTACTATTTCATCCAACAAAAATTCAGGAAGACTCCGTACAATTAACTTGTCTTTATTTTGAAGAAGGAATTTTTTGGATTCATCAATAGAGATGAAAAAACTTTTTTGAGTCTTATTATCATTGGCAAAGCGAATGACCTCGAGAGAATCTTTTTTAGCATTGGTCAAAAGTCCTCCGGCTAGATTTATAGCATCGAAAGCTGTTTCATTTTGTTTAAAATTGTAAGTGGCAGAGAATTTCACATTACCAAGAATTAAAATAGTTTTGTCCCCTTTATCGACAAAAACAAAATCTCCTTCATTCAAGAAAGGATTTTGATTCTTTTCATTCTTACGAATAAAGGAAACGAAATCATAATAACTAACCCGATTATTGTCACTAATAATTTTAATATTTCTCAAATCTGCGGAAGGATTTAGAAGTTCCGAATTTATAATTAGATCACTAAGATGCACGTTGGCGGGAAGAGAGATAATGCTAGATTTCCTTACATCGCCAAAAAGCCCAACTTTAATTTTTCGTATTTCTGCTAATGAAATAAAAACTTCAACATTCTTGAAAAATTTTCTAATTGAATTTTCTATCTTCTTTTTTGCATCAGACAATGAATTAGATTTTAAATTGACTTCACCAACTCGCGGAATGTAAATTGCCCCTTCATGGTTGATGCTTACTTTCCATACAATTTCATCCAATCCTTTTATTAAAATAAGAAGGCTATCCCCGGGTCCAACAAAATAGGAATCCGGATCAATATATCCGGCGGATTGGGTTTTAGCAGGGAAAGCATTGTCAATTTTTTCTTCTTGAGCAAAAGTCCGCCAAGAAAAAAGCATGGAGAAAAAGAATATCCCTAAAAAATAAATGAGAAGTGGTTTTCTCTTACTAATTCTAAAAATATCTTTTTCCAGAAAAGTATTCCTAATTGATTTTGATATGAATTAAAATTTCCAACTTTATTTATGTTGTTGTTTTGGACCGTGTTCCTTCTTTTTCCCGGTTATAATAGTAGTAGTAATATTTATAATATGAACCGTAAGAATTCTTGAAAACGAAATTATTAAGAATGGTGCCGACGAAATTTACATTACCGTTTTTAATTATATCCAAAGCTTTATCCAAGAGATCGAACTCAGTATAGTTTGCAGAAACGACAAGGTAAACTGCATCACAATATGCTGCAATTATTTCTGAATCAGTTACGGAAATAATCGGAGGAGAATCGATAATGATATAATCATACATAGTCTTCATAAGATCAATAAAGTCCTGCATTTTCTTTGACCCAAGCATTTCAGCCGGGTTTGGCGGGATTGTGCCAACGGTTATGACATCAAGATTCGCTAGTTTCGAATGTTTTATAATGGTTTTTAAATCAACTTGATCAAAAAGATATTCAACTAAACCGGGTTGTCTGGTCATTCCGAAAACCGTATGTACTCTTGGTTTTCGCAAATCGCAATCAAGTAAAAGAGTTTTGTGATTCGCTTGAGCAAAACTTCCAGCTAAGTTTGAAGCTATAAGTGTTTTCCCTTCACCTGGAGTAGAAGACGTGATATGAATGACTTTCATATTTCCTTGATCGACCTTCGAGAATTGAACTCTTGTTCGTAATGCTCTAAACGCTTCACTTGGAACTGAATCAGGCTTATTATAAATGATAAATTCTATATCTTTTGAAATTGATTTATCAAGTGATTGAATTTGAGGAACCCAACCAATAACATTAATATTCTTATCTTTTAAATCTTCCGGAGTTTTAACGGTGTTATCAAAATAATTTCGGAGGAATGCATAACCAAGTCCAAAACCAAAGCCCAAAATTGTTCCTACCAAAATGATAAGTAGTCTATTTGGTTTAGCCGGAGAAGCAGGTCTGCGGGCGCGGTCAATAATAATTACATTCCCGGGCTGAGACTGTTCATTAATAACTGCTTCTTGATATTTTTCTTCAACGAGAATATAGAGTTTTTCAAGAGATTCTCTTCCACGTTGAAGGCGTGCATATTCGATAGCTGATTTCGGAAGTTGATTAAATTTCGTATCGTATGATTTAACAATTTCGTCAAGATTCTTCACTTTAATTTCAAGAGATTGACTTTTTATCTCTTCTTCTATAACGTTTTTTGTAATCAACTTAACTTCTTCAGGGCTGCTTGCCAAAATACTCGTTTTAAATCCTTCAATTTTACTTTTTAACTTATTCCGGAGCTCTTTTATTTTGGCATCATAATCTTTAATAGTCTGACTATCAACCGTTTTATCTTTTGAACTTATAAGAGCGATATCGCGATTAACTTCAAGTCGTGCCAATTCTGTTTGCAAATTTTTCAGATATTCTTCGGATGAAAAATTTTCTAAATAAGCAGTCAATTGCGGGTCTTGTTTGCGCAATTCTTCTTTGTATTGTTTTAAGGTTTTGTCAGAAATAGCCAATTCCATCTTGGCAAGATTTCGATCAGCTTCAAATTTTGAAAGTTGAGTGATTAGCTCTTTTGCCTGATCATCCAGAGCAATAATACCACCTTTTTCCTGAAAAGTTTTTAAAAGCTCTTCGGAACTATTTAATTGGGAAAGTTTTTCATTTTTTTGGTCTAAGAGAAAAGCTTTAACAAGGGTAAGCTGGTTTCTGTTAAACTCCAAGTTTAGGGTCTTATAAGCTTGGGCATACAGATTGGCAATTAATGAAGCCTCAAAAGGAGAAGGGCTTTGGGAAGAAATTTCTACAATATCTAATCCCCGTTTTTGTTCAATCGTTACATTACTTGAAAGTATGGATGCAATTTGATCATTATCAAGTAGTTTTGCTTTGTCACTAGTTAATTTGGAGGCTGATTGTACCAAAACCTTAAAACTGTCAATTCGATTAATTGCTTTGAAACTATCTATCAATGCATTAGCCGCTATTTCACGAACCTTATAACTCTTCAGTACCTCAATTTCGTTAGCTATAAATCTATCGCTTCCAAAATCTTGAAATTCCGGCATTAGCGGTGAATTCAAAATATTACCCGAAGGTTTACTTATTTTCAGAACGGTTGTTGATTTATAAATATTTATTGAACTGATGGCATAAACTATTGCAACAACAATAGCCACAACCGATATAAGAATAAATGGAAAAAGATTATCTATAAGGATATTATAATAATGCCCTAATCCTTGCTCACGAACTTCAACAGAATTGCTACTCATATAAAAAAAACCTTAAACTATTTGCGGACAATATTTAAAATTAAAATTGCTAATGAAATTAATGTTGATACAATTGAAAGCGATATCGAAAGATAATCTCTTGAGTACCAACGAGGTTCGCCAGGCGCTAAAAGTACATCACCAGCTTTAATTTGAGGAGTAGGTGAAACTTTTTTGGGGTCTTTTGACCAAAGCATATCATTATAATTAAAGGAGATGAACTCTTGACTAGAATCTTCTTTTATTCGATAAATCCTTAAATCTTCCAATAATGCTGCGTCTGTAGGTCCACCAGCGTATGAAAGAAGGTCTTTTGCGTTTGTATATTCCGGGACTATATATCTGCCGGGGAATCTTACATTACCCCACACAGCAACTTTAATATTTACAGATTGAGGATCGGAATAATCATAAACTGCACCTTGCGGACTTTGTTTTAACATCCCATAATCAATACCGATTTTTGTATCGTTTGATTGAGCAAAATTCTGAACACCTAAAACGAGTAAAGAGATAAAAAAGAAATAAACTTTCATTTGCAATTATTTTCCCAAATTTTATATGTTAAGATAGTAAATAGCAATAACTCGACAAAAGTTCCTAATCACAATTTTAAGGAGATTTTCCATGAGGCGACGAGACTACTGACTAACCCCAATGCTGGGCCCAAAATTAATAAAACAAAAGTATTATTCAAAAGATTAGGCAATTGACTAAAAAAATAATCTCTAATAAAAATCTCAGAAGCATAAAGGATAGAAATCGCTAAAAAACCGGAAAGGAATCCGATAATCATCCCGTTTAATAAAAGCGGAAATTTAATAGTGAAAAGTGACCCACCGACTAATTTCATCGTCTCAATTTCTTCTTTCCTACTTTCAATAATTAAACGAATTGTCGAAAAAATGACGTAAAACGCAATTAATGAGAGAAGAATTCCAAGCCCTGTGATATATTTTTGAAATGTTTTTAAATAAAAGAGCATTTTTTGGTAAATAGCATTTGGGAATACTGCATCATCAACTTCACTAAACTTTTTTATACTTTTTAATAGAGATGGGAAATTTATATTTCCTCCGCTCGTTGTTCTAATAATAAAACTAGCTGGCAAAGGATTATAGTCAAGAATAGTTCTAAAATCTTCACCAGTGTCTTTTACAAATTTTTCAGCAGCTTTTTCTTTTGAAATAAACTCAATTGATTGAACATTATTAAGTTTTTTCAAATTACTTTTTAGATTTTCTTTCTGAACTTCCGTTAATCCTTCTTTCAAATAGACTTGTACTTCAAATTGATTTTGCAAGTAGGTTTCTATCGAATGAGAGATATCTACGGATAATAGCGAAACAGCAATCAATAATAAGCCAACGGTAGTTGAACTTAAAGAAAAAAAGAACGATAACTTCGCTCTTCGGTTTGAACGGATTGCTTCTTTAATTAAAAATAGTACCATCTTAAAAATTCGATTCGTCTATCCATCTTATTAATTTCCACTTTCCGGAAGTTGCTTGTCTTTTCAAGCTTACATTTACTCTCCCGTCAACTCGTATAATGTCTGTCGGATTAAAAGTTATTGTTAAGTTAAAGCCCCGAACAATATTTGCTTCGGAAGAATCCTCGGTTGAAGCAATAATATTATTCCAAATTAAATCGAGCCGCTCGGCATTTTGAAATAGTCCGTAAGAAACTTTCATTTCCTCTTCTCTTCCCCAACTTACATCGAAACTTAAATCATAATCGCGATAAGAAAACAAAAAATCGTCGCTAAGGATTTGTCCATAAATTGTTGTATCATGAAACGTGTAGGCATTTTGCAAATTTTGAAAAACGCTTTCAATTTTGGTTAAGTCAACTGCCGATCCCGTTGATTCGCTCCCATCTAACGAAGGAGCAAAAGGATTTTTACATCCGGCGATGCTGATAAAAAAAAATAAAATTAAAATAATTTTTTTCATTTCAATTTGGTGAATAAAAACCTTTCAACTCACTCCAGCTATCATGTTGCGAACTTTCAATATCGCGCCACAAATAAATTGACCATATCTCGCGCGAATCACGAATCAAATAAAATTGAAGGTCACCTTCATAATTTTTTGGAATGCCATCAATACGAGGAACCACAAGAAAATAACTTGCCGAATAAGCTATGCTGTTGTCACCTGAGAAGGAAGAACTCTCATTGTTTTTTGTAAAGGTAATTGGCAGATCCTTTCCAATATGAGAAATTAAATTATTGAGAAATTGTTCTTCGCTTTTCTTCGACCATCCGTTAAGTAAAACCGGATACTTTGAACTTGATCCTGCGGAAGGAATAAATTGATATTCTTTCCCTGAAAAAGAAGAATCTGAAAAACAGTTCAAATAGTTTTGAACATTTTTTTCGGATAATGAATTCGTGAAATTTTCCAGTAAAATTTCCGGTGTGACTGCTGATTTGTAATTAGAACGCGGTTGTACTGGCTGCTCAGGATCGCGTGTATTAAATAAATCGCAACCATTAAAAAAAATAATTAAAAAGAAAAGAGAGACTAATTTTTTTTTTTGCATAAGAGTATTAATCTAGATGAAGATATTTCGTTAAATGCATCTCCGGTGTAACTTCCAAAAATTATTTCAGTCGACAAGTTGTTTTTGGTCAACGCGTTAAACAATTCTTTTTTAGAATAAAGGCGGACCGACTCACGATAGTTTTTCCTATTTCCATTTTGAATAAGTACAATTTGTTTAACTACGTTATTTCCTTCAATTTTCCTTGTCTGCTCAATAACCATATCATCTATCATATTTTTTGAGAACGGGATCAAATTTTCTTTTACATATTCTGCATTGAGAAAATCGAAGACAAAAATTCCATCTTCGGAAAGGAGTTTTTCTACATTTGCGAAAAGTGCAAAATTGTCTTCATCTCTATCAAAATAACCAAAACTTGTAAAAACGTTAAGAATTAATTCAAACTTCTCAGAAAAAAAGACTGTGCGAATATCATCTTTAATGAACTTTGCATGCAAACCATTTTTTTTTGCCTCATCAACAGCTACCGAAAGAAGTTTTGCACTTTGGTCAACTCCGGTAACTTGAAAACCCATTTTCGCCAATAGTAAAGCATGCCGACCCGCTCCACAACCTAAATCTAAAACTTTTGCCTTACCGGATAGATTAACCTTACCGAGTATAAAAGAAATTAAAGTTTCTGCTTCTTCATTATTTCTGTGCTTGTAAACGGTCAAATATTCTTCCGATTCGAACCATTCTTCAAACCAACGTTTCATTAAAGAAGGCCTCTGTTAGAGACGGCGCGCGCAATTGTAGCTTCATCGGCAAATTCTAAATCGCCGCCAATGGGCAAACCACGTGCAATTCGTGTTACTTTAATATTTAGCGGTTGAAGTAATTTCCCAAGATAAAGAGAGGTAGCATCTCCTTCTGTATCAGGATTTAATGCAAGAATAATTTCAGAAACTTCCTGGTTTTTAAGTCTATTGAGAAGTTCATTAATTTTTAGTGACTCCGGTCCAATTCCGCTTAACGGAGATAGTACTCCGGAAAGGACATGATAAACACCGTTAAACTCGTTAGTTCTTTCAATGGCTATAATATCACTGGCTTCTTCAACAATACAAATAACTGAATTATCTCTCTTTGTGCTTGTACAAATTTCGCAAACATCAAATTCCGTTATATTAAAACAGACAGAACAAAATTTTAATTTATGTTTCAGATTAGAAATTGCCTCGATAAGTTTTTCAACTTCATCGTTTGGCTTTTTTAAAAGATAAAGAGACAATCTCTGGGCGGTTTTCTTTCCGATTCCCGGGAATTTGCTGAATTCTTCTATAGCAATCTGCAATGGTTCGGAAATATTCACTTAAAACCCCGGGATGTTTAAACCGGGAGGGATCATTCCCTTTGTCAGTTTTCCCATTTCATCTTCCGACATTTTCTCAGCGGATTCTAGGGCTTTATTAACTGCGGCAACAACCAAGTCTTCCAAAAATTCCTTCTCGTCAGGGTTGATGACTTGTTTATCAATCTCAATTGAAACAATTTTTTTGTTTCCGCTTGCAACTGCTTTTATAATACCACCGCCGGCTTCCGCTGTAACGGTTCTATTAGCTAACCCGGCTTGGGTCTTCTGCATTTCTTCCTGTAACTTCTGAACCTGGCGAAGCATATCCTGCATTCCACCTTTCATTGAACCTCCGAACTGTTTTTAAGCATTTGTATTAATTTTTGTGCAAATATAAAACAATCAATTGACTTTTTATACTTTGATTTTATAATTTTTTGATAAATTTTTGCCTAACATCATTTATATTGTACCAACAAAATTTCAAATACTGTGAGCCAGAGGTTCATCAGCATTTCACTGAAAGGAAAAAACAAAATCGTTACAGAAATGACGTTTGACGATTTTTTCGTTATCGACGAAAAAATCAAGAAAAAAATTAAAGACTACGGAGTACTCTCCGCTAAGGTAAATGCTTTTTTTCACGAATATGTGAAAGAATACCATATTCCAACAGCGTTTGAACATACTCTTGAAAACGGTAATCTAAAATTTTCATCTGTAACGGTTCTTCCTGTTTATATAAAAATTTTAAATGCCAGCAATAATGATATTGAGAAAGTATTTTCTTTAACAAAAAATACTCCGCTTCAAGTTCCTGTTTTTGAAAACTATCTAAGTGAGGATTCTAATTACCAACTAAACGACCACCACATTATTTCTTTTAATATTCTTCCTTTGGCAGATTTTAAAATGATGGGAAGGATAGCCACTAAAGTAAATGTCATCCTCAAATCCTTCTTTGAGAGAAGGAACCTTTTTTTAAGCGAAATGAATTGCACTTTCGGCAAGTGCGGAGAAAAAGTTGTTTTACTTGGTCAGTTTTCTCCTCATCTCATAAAACTTCTCCCGAAAGATGAGCCGGAAAATGAGTTTGAGTTATCAACTCCTTCATCAATTAAAAAATATTTAGAACTTTTTCAAGAAAGTGTACAACGTTAAATGTTTACGAAATACGGATACAATACAATAAGTCTAGTTCTGGTAATTTGCCTGATACTCGCAACAACAAGTTTTTTCATCAACTCGGTTCCTGTAAGGATTTTACTTTCGGCGCTGGCAATTTTTTTACTTGTTTTTACGCTAAATTTTTTTCGCGATCCCGAACGCATAACACCAGACGGTGAAAATATTGTGATCTCCCCAGCTGACGGCACAATCCTTTTTGTTAAAGAAGTAACGGAAGAAAAATTCATAAAGGGAAAAGCAAAACAAATTTCGATCTTTATGTCTCCTCTCAATGTTCATGTTAACCGAATTCCGATTACAGGTAAAGTTGAATATTTGCAATACTACAAGGGAGAATATTTAGTTGCTTATGATGACAAAGCTTCAGAAAAAAATGAAAGAAATGAAATCGGAATAACGGGCAAAACTGGAAAAGTGCTCTATACGCAAATTGCAGGTTTCGTTGCAAGAAGAATTGTTTCGGAACTTAAATTAGGTGATACCGTGGTTGTTGGAAAAAGATTTGGAATGATTAAATTTGGCAGTCGGGTTGATGTTATTGTTCCAGAAACTTTTACAACTTCATTAAAAAAAGGAGATCCTGTTTTTGCTGGAGAAACTATTTTATTTGTCCGCCAAAGGCGGATGAAATGACATTACAAAGCATGAAACCAACAAAACGAATTTTTCCAAATTCGTTTACATCTCTAAATCTCCTTTGTGGATTTTTGTCAATATTAGAAATAGCACAGCAAAATTACGTTTTAGCCGCATGGCTGATTGGCGCAGCAGCTATCTTTGATGCCCTCGACGGAGTTGCCGCTAGAATTACAAAATCCAGTAGCCAATTTGGTGTTGAGCTTGATTCACTTTCCGATGTCGTTAGTTTTGGTGTCGCACCGGCTTTTTTAATTTATGAAATCGGATTAAAAAGATTAGACACTCTTGGAATTATCTTTGCCGGAATTTTTTTATTGTGCGGAGCTTTCAGATTAGCAAGATTCAATACCCAATTAGTAGGATTTAAAAAAGAATATTTCGTGGGGTTGCCCATCCCGACCGCTGCATTAACCATCGCCGCGTATATTCTAGTATTTACAACCGACAATTATTTGTCTTCTTCATATAGTTTTTATACTAGTGCACTTGTTCTCACACTATCATTCCTGATGGTCAGCAGATTTCGATATGAAACTTTACCCCATCTTACCGTACGCGGAGTTAAGGAAAAGCCATTTCATTTTTCTTTTATTATCATTAGTGTAGTGTCGCTTTTGTTAACCAATGGGAAATCAATTTTCTTAATCTTTCTTTTCATTGTTCTCTTTGGTATTTTTAATTCAGTTTATTTGAAGTTAAAAAAAAATAAGTAAGGCTTACATTGTACCAAGCAAAAGTTATTATAAAACGGAAAAAATCCATATTGGACCCACAGGGGAAAGCCGCCGAACACGGTGCTGTTTTACTCGGATTCAAAAACATTACGAATGTAAGAATTGATAAACAAGTTGAATTCCTTGTTAATGTTTCCGATTTAGAAACCGCTAATCAGGAAGTTTCCGAATTTTGTGTTAAACTTTTAAGTAATCCCACAATGGAAGATTTTGAAATTAATTTAGAAAAAATTAATGAGGCTTAAATTCGGTGTGGTTGTTTTTCCAGGCTCCAATTGCGATCACGATTCGTATAATGTATTAAAACATATTTTAGATCAGGAAACGGTTTATCTTTGGCACAAGGATACCGATTTACAAAATTGTGATGTAATTATTTTACCCGGCGGTTTTTCGTACGGCGACTATATTAGAACCGGCGCCGTTGCCAAACTCTCTCAGATAATGAATTCAGTAATTGATTTTGCGAACAAAGGTGGAATAGTGTTTGGCATTTGTAACGGCTTTCAAATTTTAACTGAATCCGGTCTGCTGCCCGGAACATTAATCAAAAATAAAAACTTGAAATTTGTTTGTAAAGATGTTTATGTTACTGCAGTTAATGGAGACTCAATATTGACAAAATCTCTTGCGAAAAAAACATTGATGACACCAATAGCGCACGGCGATGGAAATTATTTTACAGATGAAGAAACGTTGAAATCGATAGAAAAGAATAATCAAATTCTTTTTAAATATTCTTCCGATAAAGGAGAAATTTCTGAAACTTGCAATCCAAACGGCTCAATAGAAAACATCGCCGGTTTAATGAATAAAAACGGAAACGTTTTTGGTATGATGCCGCATCCTGAAAGAAGCAGTGATGTCTTGCTTGGCAAAACCGACGGTTTGCAAATTTTTAATTCTTTATTACAAAATTTTATTAACTAGAAGGATCAATCATGTTTAGTAATATTGGACTACCCGAAATACTCATCATCATGTTTGTGTTAGTGCTTTTATTTGGCGCTAAAAAAATTCCTGAGCTTGCACAAGGTATCGGCAAAGGAATGAAAGAATTTAAAAAAGCCATTAAAGACGAAACCGGTGAGAATAAAATCTCCGATAAGAATCAATCATCAGACAAAAAAGATTAACCTATGTTTGGCAATATCGGTGCAACGGAAATTATTGTAATTGCAGTAGTTGCTCTTCTTCTCTTCGGTCCGAAAAAACTTCCTGAACTGATGCAAAGCGTCGGAAAAGGGATTAAAGATTTTAAAAAATCTCTTAACGAAGTTGAAGAAGAAATTAAAAATTCAGTTGATGATAAGAAATAACCCGCACACTTTCCTATTCTAAAACTGCAAGAGGATTTTTTGATTACTTATAAAAATTATAGCGAAAAATTACGACTTCTTAAAGAAGGCAAATTGTCTTTAGTAGAAAATGTCACGAGTTTTCTTTCAAGAATTGAAGAACGAAAAAATTTAAATGCTTTTACTTTCCTTTTTGCCGAAGAAGCTTTGCAAAAAGCAAACGAAGTTGAACAGAAAATTGCATGCGGCTCGCACGGTAAACTTGCTGGAATGGTCGTTGCCGTAAAAGATGTGCTTGCTATAAAAGATAAACCGCTTACCTGCTCCTCAAAAATTTTAGAAAACTTTACTTCACTTTACACGGCAACAGCAGTACAAAAATTACTTGACGAAGATGCTATTATTATTGGCAAAACAAACTGTGATGAATTTGCAATGGGATCATCGAATGAAAATTCCGCATTCGGTGCGGTAAAAAATCCGGTTGACGAAACCCGTGTTACCGGCGGTTCAAGCGGTGGATCGGCTGCTGCAGTTGCGGCAAATCTTTGTGATATTTCTTTAGGGACAGATACAGGCGGCTCAATTCGCCAGCCTGCGGCATTCTGCGGGATTTACGGATTGAAACCAACCTATGGGCTCGTCTCCCGTTTTGGATTAACCGCATTCGCATCTTCTTTTGACAGTATTGGTCCGTTTGCGAATTCGATTGAAGATATTGCTCTGGTTTTGGAAGTACTTTCCGGATATGATAAAAACGATTCAACTTCAATCAACACAGAAAATAAATCATACTCAAATTTGATCAACAATAATCAACAGAAATTAAAAATCGGAATTCCGAAAGAATATTTTGCCGAAGGATTATCTTCTGAAATAAAAAAACAAATTGAATTGGTAATTCATAAATTAAAAGAAATGAATTTCTCAGTTGAAGATATTTCCCTTCCCCACACAGAGTTTGCGATTGCAACATATTACATTTTAACAACGGCTGAAGCTTCTTCAAATCTTGCCCGATTTGATGGAGCGAGATATGGATACCGTTCGAAACAAAGTTCATCATTAGTAAAAATGTACAAAGCTTCCCGCTCAGAAGGATTTGGAAATGAAGTAAAGCGCAGAATTATGCTTGGAACTTATGTTTTATCATCCGGTTATTACGATGCTTATTATAAAAAAGCTCAACAGGTAAGAAGAAAGATAAAAGAAGATTTCATCAACGCTTTTTCTCAAGTTGATGTTCTGCTAACCCCCACAACTCCAACTACTGCTTTTAAGTTGGGTGAAAAAACAACCGATCCGATTGAGATGTATTTAAGCGATATTTTTACAACCTCTGCAAATCTCGCCGGAATTCCTGGAATCAACATTCCAATTGGTAAAGATAAAAACAACCTGCCGATAGGTTTGCAGTTATTAGCAAATCAATTTGAAGAAGAAAAACTTTTACAGCTTGGATCAATTTTAGAAAAAGAAATTCTTATAAATTAAGTTTTTCATTTTTCTTTTGAGATTCTTCACTTAATACTTTTTTATAAGCGACCATTTTTTTCATAAGATTACCGTCACTTAGTGAAAGCATCTGCACAGCTAATAAACCCGCATTCTTAGCTTGATTAATTCCAACAGTTGCAACCGGAACTCCAGCAGGCATTTGCACTATTGAAAGCAGTGAATCCAATCCATCTAATGATTTTGATTTCACTGGAATACCAATTACCGGCAGCGGAGTATAAGCCGCCGTAATACCGGGCAGATGTGCTGCCCCACCGGCGCCTGCAATAATTATTTTCATCCCTCGCTTTTGCGCTGCGCTTGCAAAACTTGCTAATATTTCCGGTGAGCGGTGAGCCGAAATCACTTTTACTTCAAATAGAATTTTAAATTGCTGTAAAACATCGGTTGCTTCTTTCATTACCGGTAAATCGGAATCACTTCCCATAATTACACCGACAATTGGTTTTTGTGTTTTCATAATTTCCTCTTTTTTAATTGAATATTACGTGCAGAATGAATTCTGCGCTACGAAAAATAATTTGTTAAATGTTTTTCCAATCTATCTTTTTAATTTGATTTCCATCTGATTGTAATATTATCGCTCCTTCATCATCCGTTCGGAGGATTTGCGAATGAAGTTTATTCAATCGTTCTAAAACAACTTGCGATGGATGACCAAATTTATTTTGCTCGCCAACGCTAACTAAACTAATATTTGGCGTAATAAAATTAAGAAAATTTTCTCCGGAACTTGTCTTGCTTCCGTGATGTCCGATCTTTAATACATCACTATTTAGAAAATTTCTCCAATGAGAAGTTAAATAATTTTCCATTTTTATATGTGCATCACCGACAAAAAGAAATGAAGTTTTTCCATAAACAATTTTAAGAATACCGCAGCGGTCATTGATTTTATTGTTTTTGAGCGGCGGTTGATGAGTATCTACCAGCGAGTAAATTTTACAATCAGCGTCACCCAAAACTTTGTTACGATAATATTGTGGAGCGATATTATGAATGGTGAGCCATTGTTCATAATTGAAATCGTTTTTATCGGTTGAGTCAATATCCGGTTTGAAAATTTCTTTAATTCTTTTTTCTTCAACAAGCGATACAAAGCCGGCGAAGTGGTCGTTATCCATATGAGAAATCATTCCGTAATCAATTTGTGAGATTCCAAGATAATCAAGCAAGGGAATGATCACGCGTGCACCGTTATCATAATTAAATTGTGAACTTCCCGCATCAACTAAAATAGTTTTGCGGTTTGGGAGTTTTATAAGAAAGGCATCCCCTTGCCCGACATCAATCATCATTACTGAAAGCTTACCATCCGGTAAAATATCTTTGTTATCAAGTGAGCAAAAAACAACGATGTTGATTGCAACTATAAAAATTAAAAGCAACTTTGTAAACATCTGTTTCATATAACGCAAAGTAAAGATCAAGAAGAAGAGAAAACCATAAAAGATAAATGAATCTAGCAAAGTAAAATTTGGTACGCGAATAAAAGAAAAATCTTGTGTCGCTGATATTTTTATTAACCAATAAAGGAAAGCAATTAATCCATTTCCAGCCGAGGCAAAAATGTCGGCAGCTTGAAGTGAAACAGTCGAAACAAATAATGTTAACAAACTGTTAGCAAGAATTATTGAAATTCCCGGAATAACAAAAAGGTTTGAAATCAACGCAATAATTGAAATTTTTCCAAAATAATAATTTGTGAAAGGAAGCACTCCAATCTGTGCCGCCACTGACATGAAGAACATCACCAAAAGCGATTTGGCAAATTTATTTTTCAAATTTAATCCTTTCATCCAATTTGAAAAATATGGGTAGAGCCCAATGGTTGCCAAAACGGCAACAAACGATAATTGAAATCCTGGATCAAAGAGCTGATTCACATCCATCACTAAAATTACTAATGCAGCTATAGCAATTGAGTTCCATGCATTAAATTCTCTGTTAGATAAAGAAGCTGCAAATACTACAAATGCCATTATTGTGGCACGCAATACGGCTGCCTGAAATCCCGTAATCAATAAAAAGAGAATGAGTGTAACCACTGTTAAGGCTGTGCGGAGATAAATATTTACTCTTCCAAACAAGATGATAAATATGACTGCAATAAAACCTACTTGCTGCCCGGAGACCGCAAGAACATGTGCAACACCGGAATTTATAAACTCCATTTTAGTTTCATTATCAATTTCACTTTTATCTCCCAGTAGCAATCCTTTTATTAATCCAACAGCCTGCGGTTTATGCAACTCGTCAATTTTTTCAGCAATACTTTTTCTTACTGAAAAAATCAATGAAGGAAAAGGAGAAATAGTAGAACGAAGTATCTCAACATCTTTTGGATTTTTAACTGAAAGAAATCCCGTTATTCCTTTCTTCAATAAATATGTCCGATAATCAAATTCTCCCGGATTGCGAGTATTCTTCCCTTTATTGTACACTCCTTTTATCGATACCACATTTCCTGGATTAAGTTTTTTGTAGAGATTTAAGAATTCATTTATCTCTCCGGCTTTAACACGACAAATAATGACATACTTTCCCGTTACTTTTTTAGTTGCAGTTATAATTGAATCAGTAACAAGTTTAAATTTAAAATCATTTTTTCGTTTCATCTCAATATCTGAAATTCGTCCAACCATTTTAATATCTCTTACAAATTGCTCTTCAACAGGATAATGAACTTCATCTTTATTTTGGAAATAAAACAAAAGCATTCCGAAAAGGAAAACTGGAAATAAGGAATAAGTGAAGGAAGGAATTTCCACAATCTTTGTTTTAAATATCTTCATCAAAATAACTGAAGAAGCAATTGAAAAAAGAAAAGCAAACCCAAGGATATATAAACCAATTTGAAAAACAGATTGGACAATTATTCCAAAAACAAATCCGATTGTTATACTGATTAAAGGATAATGCTTCAACATAGATTTTTTAGAATTGCATTTTTAATATCGGATAAGTCGAAAATACTTTCTGAAATGATTTTCGCTTTTCTACCTGCCGTTATCAACAAAGACGGATTTTTAGTATGTGTTTTCACTGAGAGGTCTTCAAAATTCCCATGATCTGAACAAAGAATGATCGAAAGTTTTTCTTCATCAAATTGAGTAAAAATCGTATAAAGAAATTCATCAAGAGTTTTGAGTGTTGATTCTGTGTCCTCATCATATCTTCCGTGTCCGAGATGATCGGTCAAAAAATACTCAAATGCTGTGAAAGAATTTTTGTAAGAAATATTAAGTAGATTTTCCGCCGCAAGTTTCGCTGATATTATTGGAAGATCGTATCCCAGTTTTTTATTCCACCGCGCATTGGTGATTTCTGCCGTAAGAGCATTGCCCGTCACCACATCATCATAACCGTTAAGATGCATTCCATTTAGCGTACAGCTTAAGGTTGTAACGCTTAATCGCTTTTTACCGGAATTTATATAATCAAAAAATAATTGAGGATAAGCATTTGCAAACATCACTTTTTCATCTTTGTCAAAAAAATATTTGAAAATGTTTTCTTCTTTAATTATCGGGATAAGCGTTGAATACGGGAATGGTCCGAAGTGCTGATTAATAATTTGCGGGGCTTTTACTCCACAAAAAATAGATGTTTGCCCCGTGCCGCTTTGTGGAAGTCCTTCTATTCCCATTAAAGAATCAACCGGGGAAAGAAATATTTTTCCGTTTGTTAAAAATTGATTTTCAAGATGCGGAATTTCACCAAATATTTTTCCAAATGTTTGAAAACCATATTTGAAAAACGGATTCCACTCATAATCTTTCTTTCCGATTCCTACACCGTCAAGAAAAAGAAAAAGAATATGATGACCTGATTTTTCCATTTTACTGTTTCACTTTAGATTCCACCATAATAGTAACGGGACCATCATTAACTATTTTCACTTGCATCATTGCACCGAATATTCCGGTTTTAATTTTTGTTTCACCCAAATTATGCTTTAGTCTTTTAATAAATTTTTCGTATAATGGAATTGCTATCTCCGGTTTAGCCGCATCAATAAAGCCCGGACGGTTTCCCTTTTGCGCATCTCCATATAAAGTAAATTGAGAAACAACTAATATTTCTCCGTTTATATCTTTTACTGAAAGATTCATTTTATCATTTTCGTCTTCAAAGATGCGCAAGTTGCAGCATTTATCTGCCACAAAATTAATGTCATCAATTGTATCGGTTGTTTTTATTCCGAGAAGAAGCACAAGACCTTTCCCTATTTCCATCATGTAATTATCGCTTTCAATTACGACAGAACCTTCACTCACCCGCTGAACTAACGCTTTCATTTCCATTCCCCTTTTATAACGCGGTCAATGTTGGAATAATCTTTCCTAATTTCAATCGAAGAAAAATTATGCAATTCAAAAAGTGATTTAACTTGAGCCGATTGCCCGGCTCCTAATTCAAAAAATATTTTCCCGTTTTCATTTAAATATTTTTTAGATGATTCAATTATTTTTCGATAGAATGTCAAGCCGTCAGAAAAATCTGTTACGGCAAAGTCCGGTTCATGCGCAATAATTTCTTTTTGCAGAGAATGAAATTCGAGCTGAGAAACATAGGGCGGATTGGAAACAATGATGTCCAACTTTCCATCGATAGGTAAAGATGAAATTAAGACGTCATTTTGCAAATAAGTGATTCTCTGCGACACATTATGTGTTTCTGCATTTTGTTTAGTAACGGTAAGCGCCTCAGAACTTTTATCAACAGCAAATATTTTCACATTCGGAAGATGTTTAGCTAACGTAACCGCGATAATACCGCTTCCAGTTCCTATATCTAAAATATTTAATTGAGTTTCTTTATCAGTTGAATTAAGTATTGTTTCAACCAGAATTTCGGTTTCCTGGCGCGGAATTAAAACGTCTTTATTTACAGAAAAGGTAAGTCCATAAAATTCAACATATCCTAAAATATATTGTAGCGGTTCACGATTTCCCCGCCGCTTCACGAATCCCCGGTAATTATCAACCTCTTCTTCTTTAACAGGTTTATCAAACGCTAGATAGAGATCTAATCTTTTACATTTTAATATTTCGGCTAACAACAGTTCGGCGTTTAACCTCGCGGAGTCAATTCCCTTTTGTTCAAAGAAATTTGTAGTTAAATTTAAGAGTTCAAGAATGGTATGCATACGTAAAATTTTTATTCAATTGAATTTGAAAAATTGTAAATTGCAACAAATTTTTTTTCTGTTCATGTTCAAAATAAGAAAGTATTCCCTTTTTAAGAAGTTAAATGAGTTTAGACAAAAGTAAAATAAATAGAATCCTCTGCATCAAGCTGCGCGGTATTGGAGATGTTGTTCTTTCAACAGTTGTTTTTGATAATTTATTAAAAGAATTCCCTAACGCTAAAATTGATTACCTAACCGAGCCACCGAGCAAAGCTGCATTAGAAAAACTTTCATTTTTAAATGATATTATTCTCTATAAAAGGGATGATACTTTTGCCGGATTAAAAACCATTGCAAAAGTTTTTTCCAACAAATATGATTTAGTTTTAGATTTTTACTCGAATCCAAGAACGGCGATGATAACTTATTTAAGCCGTGCGAAATACCGCGCCGGATTTCCTTACCGTGGAAGAACCTATGCGTATAATTTATTTGGTCCGGAAGAACGCAACAAATATCATGCAGCGCAGCTTCATATTGAATTTTTAAAAAGCATTGGAATAAAAACAGAATCCAGTAATCTTCATTTTGGGTTGGATGAAAAAGACATCTCTTTCGCAAAAGATTTTTTTATACATAATTTTAGTGGGAAAGATTTTATAGTTGTGCTTAGCCCAAGCGGCGGATGGGAATCGAAGAAATGTGACGCGTCTAAATTTGCAGAGATAGCCGATGCGATAAATGAAAAGTATCATGCAAAATTTCTTATTCTTTGGGGACCTGAAGATTACCAAGACGCAATTGCAATTCAAAGCAATATGAAAAGTCCTTCATTCCTCGCACCGAAGACGACTATACGCGAAGGAGCCGCTTTGATGCAAAAATCAAAATTAGTGATTGCTAATGACAGTGGACCGATGCACATTTCAACCGCTGTTGGAACGCCGGTTCTCAGTCTCCACGGTCCAACTAGTCCACGTTTACAAGGTCCCTTCGGTAATAAACATGAATGGATTAATCTTAGTGAGTTAGATTGTATTGAATGTAATCTCCTTGTCTGTCCAAAAAATCATGAATGTTTTAAAGACTTACCGGTTGAACGGGTATTGTCCAAAGTGGATTCGATAATCTCTAAAAATAAGATAGCTATTACCTCATGATTAATAATTCTTGCAACACCAAGATTGATTTTCAAAAGATCAGTAAAATTATGATAGTCCGTTTAGGAAAGATCGGCGATTTAGTTGTTACCTCATTCGTATTTGAAGTACTAAAAAAAACATTCCCGAAAATCGAAATTCATTTACTAACGCTTCCTTCCAACAAAGATGTGATAAAGTATAATCCTAATTTGACTAAAGTTTTCTACTCTAAAAAGAATCTTTCTCTATATTTTAGACTCTTCTTTATACGAAAAGAAAAATATGATATGATGCTTGATTTCAATGATAATCCGTCTTCTACAAGCGCTATGCTATTCAGATTTGTAAAAGCGCGGATCAAAGTTGGTTATGATTTCACAAAGTACAATCGAGTTATCAATTACAAAATCAAACCGCTTCGAAAAGAAAACACGCATATCATTGAGAGAATGAAAAATTTTCTAGCGCAATTGGGACTTGATGTTGATGAAAATCTTATAAAGCCTTTCTTCTATTTAGGTTCTGATGAACTTGCAGAAGTTCAGACAGAGCTAATGCCAACAGAAAATCACCACCTAATTATGATTAATCTTTCTGCTGGGGCAAAAATACGTTATTGGAGTGATGAGAAATGGATTTCGTTAATCCGATTGATCCAAGCCCACAATAATAATTTTTCAATTATTCTTCTTTCTACTGAAGAGGATTTTATTCACAAAGAAAAAATCGCCACTGCTCTTAAACTTAAAATATATAATCAAGGAATGTTTACATCAATTCAGCACTTTGCAGCCTATATCCAATGTGCAAAACTTTTGATTACCCCTGATACTTCCGCAGTACATATAGCCTCCGCATTAGGTATTCCTACACTAGCTCTTTTTCCAAATCCTGAGTGGAATTTCGTTAGTTGGCAACCCTATCGTGTTGCTAACCGTGTAATTAAATCGTTAACTGAAAATGTAAATGATATTTCAGTTGAAGAAGTTTTTAGTAAATTTAAAAGTCTTATTAACGAAATAGGTTTAGCATAAATGATGAAGAAAGAGAAACTTTATCCGATTCCGTCTTGTAAAAATTTTAACGGTTATAAACCATGTTTCCCGGATCATAATTGCTGGGAACACGGATGTAAAGAAAATAAACCGATGGGAAAGAAAATTTTAATTATAAATCTTGATGCCATGGGCGATGTGTTAATGACAACCGCACAGTTGAAAAGTATAAAGAAGAAGTTTCCCGAATCTTCCATTTTTTGGATTACGCTTAAACCCGCTGATCAACTTCTCATGAACAATCCTTATGTCGATCAAGTTTTCAAATATGATTTTGAATCACTATCCATTCTTCAGCAAATGGAATTCGAGTACGCTTACAACATTGATAAATCGCAGCGCTCGGCTTCACTGTTGAATTCAGTTTCCGCAAAACACAAACTTGGATTTGGACTTAACACAGACGGCAAAATTATTCCACTCAACAACGGCGCCTTTTATAACTATCAACTTGGAATGGACAATCATTTAAAATTTAAAGTGAATCAACGTACCGGACAAGATTATCTTTCTGAAACTCTTGAACTCGATTATGAACGAAATGATTATGTTTATCAATTCTCTGATGAAGAACTTGAGTTCCAACAAAAATATAAAAATGAAGTTGGACTTGAACAGCACGATTTGATGATTGGTTTTAACACAGGCTGTTCAAATCTTTTCCCGAATAAAAAAATGACCGTTGAACAACACATCCAGGTTATCGAACAATTACTGAATCATAAAAAATTTAAAATTCTTTTATTCGGCGGACCGGAAGACACAAAACGAAACGAGCAAATTGCACAACCGTTTGGAGATAAGATTATCAATACCCCAACCACTATGGGGTTACGACGCGGAGTATGTTTTGAAAATCTCGCCGACTTAATTATCACCGGCGATTCTTTTGGAATGCATATTGCGATTGCTCTAAAAAAATATGTCATTGCATGGTTTGGACTTAGCTGCTGGACGGAAATTGATTTGTATGACCGCGGCGTAAAACTTTATCCCAAAGATTTATTTTGTTCTCCTTGCTGGAAGAAATCTTGTCCATATGGCTTAGAATGTGTTCAGCAAATTGATTTAAAACGAATTGAAAATGAAGTGGCAAACTACTTTGATTCCAAAGCAAAACAATAATATGGATTTGTTTTTTTCGTTTGCAAAAAGAATTAATCGGCCTCTTCTCCTTGATGGAGCGATGGGAAGTCTTCTTCAACAAAAAGGGATTAAATCGCATCCACAACTCTGGATGTCAATGGCGAATCTAACACATCCGAAAGAAGTTCTTAAAGCGCATCAAGCATATATCAAAGCGGGCGCCGATATAATTACAACCAATACTTTTCGCACTAATCCAGTTTCGATTAAAAAATCAAATGAAATAATTAGTGGTTTTGACTTTGTTCAAAAAAGTGTGAAACTTGCCAAAACGGCAGTTGGAGATAAACAAATTATAATTGCCGGATCAAATCCCCCGGCAGAAGATTGTTATCAAGTTAAAAGAACGATTTCAAAAAAAGAAATCGAAGCCAATCATGTAGAACATATTGAATATCTTATAACTTCCGGCTGCAATTTTATTTTGAACGAAACGCAGAGCCATTTAGATGAAATTCTTTTTGTCGCTAAGTTCTGTAATAATAATTCAATTCCTTATGTGATGAGTTTATTCTTTACAAATAAGCTCAAGTTATTAAGCGGGGAAAATCTCTTTGATGTAATTAGAACGATTGAAGAATTTAGTCCGCTCGCAATTAGTTTGAATTGTATCTTACCAAAGACATTTCAAAAAGTATTTCGGAAACTAAACAAAGATAAATCATGGGGATTTTATTTGAACTGCGGAAGCGATGCTTTCAATCATGAAAACATTACTTGCGGTATTTCTCCGATAGACTATTCACAAGAAGTAAAAAAGTATTTAAAAAAGAATCCGATTTTCATCGGCTCATGCTGCGGTTCTTCGCCAAATCATACCAAAGAATTGCAAAAGCTTTTAGATGAAAAAAATAGTAATTAAATCGCCGGCAAAAATTAATTTTGGTTTAAATGTTGTGTCAAAACGTGATGACGGGTTCCATGACATTGAAACAATTTTTTATCCCGTTGAACTGCACGATGTTTTAACTTTCGAAAAAGCAGAGAGATTTTCTTTCACCTGTAATGATAAGTCAATTCATAATGATGAAAACAATCTAGTAATAAAAGCCGCTCGATTAATAGAGCTGTTAGTGAAGCAAGAAATTAATGTTTCAATTACGCTGGAGAAAAATATTCCGATCGCCGCCGGTTTAGGCGGTGGCAGTTCAAATGCAGCGCATACACTGCTATCAATTAATGAATTATTCGCGCTTCAAATAAGTGAAAAAACATTAAAAGGATTCGCACTTCAACTCGGTTCAGACGTCCCATTTTTTCTTCATCCCGTTCCTTCATTTGCCACTTCGCGCGGTGAAATACTTTCTCCAATCAATTTTGAAATTGCTAAACCAATTCTGTTAGTAAATCCGGGAATTAACATTTCAACTAAATGGGCGTATCAAAATATTACTCCCAAAGAACCGGAATTTTCTCTCTCATCATTGCAGTCAAATTCTTTCCATAATATTTCTTCTCTTAATGGAAGAATAGTAAATGATTTCGAAGAAATTGCATTTGCAACCCATCCGCAATTAGCTGAGATTAAAAAAAACATGTTTGAGTTGAACGCGGAGTTCGCTTTGATGAGTGGAAGTGGTTCAACGATGTTTGGCATTTTTCCGGATGATAATTCAGCTCAAAGTGCATCAAAGCATTTTTCAAAAAACTATTTCACATATTTACAATGAAAATATATTTAATCTCAGGATTACTCACTTCAATACTTTTTCTTTCAATTCATTGCACATCAACTTCCTTTAACATTCACTCGCGCACAGAATGGAATGCCAGTGAACCAAAAGCCTACAAATCTCAAGTTCCGGTAAGGATCACCATTCATCATGAAGGTGAAATTTTCAACCCGGAAAAAGAATCGAGCGAACATCACATAAAAAATATTCAAACATGGGGAATGGGTGAAGCGCGAAATTGGAGCGATATTCCTTATCATTTTTTAATTGATCCTGACGGAAATATTTTTGAAGGGAGAAATGTTTTTACCGCTGGAGAGACAGCTACCGAATATGACCCGGAAGGGCATTTGCTTATTACGTGCCTCGGGAATTTTGAAGAACAAAAAGTAATCGATAAACAATTAGATGCTTTAATTAATCTCACTGCTTACTGCTGCAAGAAATATCAAATTGACCCTTCGACTATAAAAGCGCATAGAGATTTTGCAAAAACATTGTGCCCCGGGAAAGATTTATACCGCTATTTGGAAAGTGGTTATCTTGAAAACGAAGTTATAAAGAGAATTAAGTAACAGCCGATTCGAGAAATTCAACATAACCTTTGTCAGCATTAATTTTAGTTCTTATTCCGAAAGGAATAGTGTAATTCGCTTTGCGGTGTCCGTGCGGAAAATTTTTAATAACGGGAAAATGTAAATCACCTAAATAATTCTGAAGGACTTCATCTAAAGTCAATGTTTTTTTATCGGCATCTTTTTCTTCACAATCAGAAAATTCACCTAAAAGTAAACCGGATAGCTTTCCCAATATTCCTGAAATTGAAAGTTGATTCAACATTCTATCTATCTTATAAGGTGCTTCATCAATATCTTCTAGAAAAAGAATTTTGTTCCTCAATTTTGGCAAATATGGTGTGCCTAATAATGAAAGAATCAACGAGAGATTCCCTCCTATAATTTCACCGTCAGCTTTTCCTTTCTTTATTGATTGAAGAGTTTCACCTTCAGGAAGAATTACTTTCCCCATTTTTTTCGTTGAGGTTAATGTCCGCCAAAAATTTTCTTCGGTATATCGATTTATTTCTGAATGGAAATCTACAGCAAGCATTGGTCCGGCAAAAGTTACAAGATTTGCTTTGTGAAAAAACGCAAGCTGAAGTGCGGTGATGTCGGAATAGCCAACAAATATTTTGGGATTTTTGCTTATGAGCCGATAATCAATTTTATCAAGGAGTCTTGGAGATCCGTAACCACCGCGAACGCAAACAATCGCTTTAATTTTACTGTTAGCAAACATGGCGTGCAAATCTTCAACCCGTTCTTCGTCTGATCCGGCAAGATAACCTGAATATTTGCCAACATTTTTTCCAACCTCAACATGATAGCCGAGTTTTTCAAAATAGGTTACGCCTTTGTTAATGCGGTTCAAATCATCCGGCGAAGATGCAGGAGAAATTAATCCGATGGTATCCCCATTGCAAAGGCTTTGCGGTTTTTGTGCTTTCATGAAAATTCCCTTGGTTAGAAATTTTTTAACGCTTCCTCTTCCGAAGAATAAATTGCAAACAATTTATGGAATCCTGAAATTGAAAATACTTCAAGGATTTGTTCATTCAACGATGAAAGAGCAAGCGCTCCGTTTTTTTGCTGCAACAATTTTGTAAGAACTATAAGTACACGCAAACCTGCGCTACTTATAAAAAACAGTTCCGAAAAATCAATCAAGACTTTTTTTGCGCCCTTCTCAATTAATAAAGATGCTGTTTCTTGAAAACTTGTCGCATGGTTAAAATCAAGATTTCCTTTCGGAGAAAGAATAAGAATATCGTTTACTTCGCGTTGTGACATTTCCATTTGAACCTCTACTTGTTAAGTTATTATTTTTGAAATAGTTAAAATATTATTACCGTCTGTTCTCTTATATTCGAATGTATCCATTAATGTTTTTACCAAATATATTCCCATCCCTCCAGGTTTTCTTTCAGCTAAAGGAATATCTTTCGGTTCCGGTACTGTTAAAGGATTAAATTCTACACCATCATCAAGAAATTCTACAACTATTTTATCAACATAGCTATTTATTTTTATTTGTATTTCATGCGGTTTTTCATCCGGGAAAGAATAACTGATTGTATTAACTAATATTTCTTCCATCGCTAAACGAAGTTTATAAAGAACAGAGAGTGACAAGTTTTGCAAATTGCAGAAAGTGATGAACTGATGTATAACCTGAGATATTTCTTCCGGTGAGTTTTTTACAATAATTTCAAACCCACCGGTTGCTTGTTCATTCATAAACTAGTCGTTCTCCATCGGCTTGATCCACTTGATTACAAACGAAGTGATGTCATCTGACTGAGGAGCTGCACCGGAAAATTGCTTAACTTCTTTAACAGAATTCTGTACCAACTCTTTTGCTGAGCTCAATCGTTGTGAATCTAAAAATATTTCGAGACGATTCTCAGAATACAGTTTATCCAAATTATTCTGAGCTTCAGTGATCCCATCGGTATAAAGAAAAAGGGTATCATTTTCAACTAATTTTATTTTCGCCAATTGATATTGATAATTATCAATTACGCCGACTGCAATATCCCCTGTCTTCTCAATTTTCTTTATTTCGCCATTTAAAGAAACTATATAAGGTAAATTATGTCCGGCATTAACAAAATCAACTTCACCGTTTCTTAGATTAATTCTTCCAAAAAATATTGTTACGAACATGGATGAATCATTTTCAGTACAGAGATCGTTGTTCACTTTAGCAATAATTTCATTCAAAGGATAATCAATTGAAGTAGATGCTTTAATTAAAGTTTTTGCTACAGCCATAAATAAAGAAGCAGGAACGCCTTTTCCGGAAACATCGCCGATCGTGAAATAAAGAAAAGAATTTTCTAAAAGGAAAAAATCATAAAAATCTCCACCAACCTCTTTGGCCGGTACGATAGCGGCGTATATATCAAACTCAGAACGATTTGGGAACGCCGGAAATATTTTAGGGAGAATTCCCATCTGGATTTCGTGAGCAATTTTCAGCTCACTTTCCATTTTTTGTTTTGCCGCAGTTGTTTCCATTAAATTATCAATGTACTGCCGCAAAGAAATTTTCATAAAATTAAAAGAAGCTGCTAAATGACTGACTTCATCTTTTGAATTCATCTCCGGAATTGCTACATCAAAATTACCGGAGGCAATTTCATCGGTTGCAGCGGCTAATTTGGTAAGCGGTCTTGTAATACGATTTGCAAGGATGGTAATAGCAATAATGAGCAGAATTGCACCAAGCAGATTATACAACAAAATATATTTAGTTAATGCATTCAAGTCTTCCATCAATTCATCTTCGGGAATAACGATGCCAAGCGACCAATCATTCGTAAGCAATGGCATGTAGTATAATTGAATATCTTTCTTCTTAAGGAATTCTTTCAGTTTTATGAGATTGGATTCACCACGCAATGCTGCTTTCCCGAACTCTCTAATGGTTTGGTCTTTGTATTTCTCCGCAATGCTAAAAATAGTTTCGTTCATTATAAAATCTTTTGTAGGATGCGTTACAAACGTACCGTTGTGTGAAATTAAGAAAGCATATCCGGTCTTATAAAGGGTTGTCATTTTAACAATTTGTTTCAGCCAATCAAGATCAATCTCGGCGCTAACTATACCAACACAAATTCTGCTTCCATTTTTTTTCATATAAAAGGGAACGGAAAAAGTTGCGAGAATTTTTGAATCATCATCAACATTATAATAAGGTTCGCTCCACATTGATTTTTGGAGTTCTTTTGGAATTAGATACCAGTCTTTGATCTGGTAATTATTTTCAGGTGACCTTAAATAAACTGTCTTAAGATTCCCATTGTTCTTATACACATAAGGAGCAAATTCACCTTTTACTCCCGGGAATAAATCAGGGTCAAAGGCGATTGTAACACCGGTAATTTCATCACTTGATGCTGTGACATTCGTAAGAAGGTTTAGCATTTCCTTCTCAGTTAATGATGAATGTTCCAGGTGATAGGCTAAAGTTTTTGGAATTTGTTCTACTTTGTTTAATGTTATTTCAATTTTATTCACCGTTGCAAGCGAAAGATTCTTAGCATTTTCACGAACATTTTTTAACAGAATCTCCTGGGAGCGTAAAAAATTGCTTCCGAAAATAAATAGAAATATTATTCCGCTTACAGTAAGAATCGAAAGAACCAGCTTTACAGCTAAAGAATTTCTAAGGTGAATCATAAGGGGACCTGTAGAAATCTTTAAACACAATAATCTTTTTGATATTACCGCTTTTTCTTAATGTTTTAACAACGTTTGAAAAATCACTTTCTTGCAGTTCTCCTCTTTTTCCTCCAACTGATGGAATAAATAGTTTATTCATCTGTCTAAGCATCCATTGTTGATGCATTTCATTTGCGGCATATTTAGCCTTGGTGAGATATTTCTTAACAAGTTGAAGCGTTTCGTCTTCATTGCCAAATGCATATTGCCATCCTTCTAAAGTTGCCGCAACAAAATCTTTACACACTTTTTCGTTTTTATTATAATATTCTTCAAGCACATAGATTCCGTCCTCAGGAAAGTTGAGATCATAATCTTCAAAACGAAATATTGTTAAATCAGTTGAGTCGTATCCGCAGTTTTTCAAAAGATGAAATTCATTATACAACATAACGGAAGTAACATCTACAACATCGCGGATAAAAATATTTTGCGTTTCGGAAAGAGGAAATTCTATTACCTTCAGATTGAATTTGTTAAAAAGGGCTTTTGGCTGTATCTGAAAATCCTTTTGCCACATCGCTACTTTTTTGCCGTTCAGATCATTGATCGAATCAATTCCACTCCCTTTTTTAGCTACCAACATTAAAGCGGAACGTTGGATGAGCTGACCAATATTTATCAGTTTGACATTTTTATCTCTGACTTGTAACGCAGAAGAAAGCCATGCAACACAAATATCCGTCTTCTTTTCCGCCAGCCAGTCCAATGAGGAACGGTTTGGTCCACCGGTCAGCAGTTCAACATTCAGTCCGTATTTTTGGTAAAAACCTTTTTCGTAGGCGATAATAAATCCGGCAAATTGTGCCTGTGGAATCCAGTGTGGGAGAAATCGAAGAGAGGTTCCTTTTTTCTGTTGAGGAAAAAGTGTCAACGCAAAAAAGGCAATTGAAAATATGATAAAGATTTTTTTCATTTACGAGAAAATTATGTTTTTGTTTTCAGTAAAATAAGAAATTTTTCCTATGGAGTGCAATTTTAAATGAAAAACAATTCCAACATTCGATAATGTGAAAGAAACCCGAATCCTTTCAAAAAATATTTAACCTTCAGGGAACAAAAGTGTAAATGAGGTTCCTTCGTTTGATACACTTTCAACACTAAGAGAGATATTTTGAAGTTCAGCCAGCTTTTTTACAATTGAAAGACCAAGACCCATACCGGATGAAAAACCGTTTCTTGATTCTTCCGTCCTGAAAAACCGGTTGAAAATATTTTTAATCTGTTCTTCTTTGATCCCTACACCGGTATCTTTTAACTGAATAGCAATTTTTCTATCCATCATTTTCACCAAGAAAGTTATTGTTCCGCCTGAATTGGAATATTTAATAGCATTTGAAAGTAGATTCTCGATGATAATCAAAAGCATCGAAGGTTGCGCTTTTACTATTAGATTTTCCTGGATTGATTTCTGAAAAACAAGATTCTTTGATTGCAATATTTCAGCATAACGATTTTTCAAATCTTCAAATAGATTTTCAACATTTATTGGCTGCATAAAAATTTTCATCGACGAGTTATCATGTCTTGCCAAAAACAAAAGTTGGTCTATCAAGTCTGACATTCTTTTTGTTTCTTTCATCACATCGGAAATTTTTGCAGTGTATTGTTCCTGCGTTCTCGGTTTTCTTATCAGTACTTCAAGAGTTCCCTGGATTACGGAAAGAGGCGTTCGCAATTCATGCGAAGCGTCCGCAGTAAATTGTTTTTCACGAAGTAATGCTTCCTCTAACCGGGAAAGAAGTTCGTTGATGTTTTTACTCAGCAAATATATTTCATCTTTATGTTTCGGGAGAGGAATTCTTTCAGACAAGTTTTCTTTTGTTATTTTTTCTGCCGTTGCAATTACTTCATGTATCGGTTCAATTGTTTTGCCGGCAATTGAACGCGAAATAGTAAAAAGAGCAATTAAGAAAATCGGGTAGGCAACAACAAGCACAACCAAAAGTTTATTTAAAACCATGGTTGCTTCTTTTAATGGAACAGCAATCAGAATCGTCCCAACAAATTTTTTATCCATGTCTGTCATCGGCGCTTGGTATTGTCTGATCGGTTTTCCATTAAGTATCGATGAAAAAGATATTTCAACTTTGGGAATATTTTGGAAGATTAAAGAATCTTGAAGCAAATTTGATGTTTTTTGAATGATGGAACCACCCGGACTCATCACTTGGACGAAGATAGGGCTAACTTCTACATTGCCATGTCCACCCGCAGCCCATGAGAAGGGATGACTAAATATAAATTTTCCATCAACTATTTTGTATTCAGAAATAAACTCATAAGATTCTTCCCTCAATTCATTATCCATTTTTTCGTAAACAGTATTGTTCACAACAAAATAAATTGCTACGAAAAGGATTAGAATGAGGATTGCAGTTGCAAGAGAATTGAAAGCCGCTATTCGGTTTCGTAAAGTTAAGTTCATTCGCGTTCCCGGATTATATACCCTATTCCTCTAATGGTTTGGATCATGTTTTCATTATGTCCGGTTTCAAGTTTTTTTCTCAAAAAGTTAATGTACACATCAAGAGAAGAGCTATCGGTTTCAAAATTAATTTCCCAAACTTCTTTGATAATGTCATTTCTTGTACAAACTTTCCCTTTATTCTTTAAAAGGAAGTAGAGAAGAGAAAATTCTTTTTTTGTCAAATTGATTTCAGTTCCGCCTCTGAATACTTGATGAGTAGTAGTATCGAGAGTAAGATCTTCAATTGACAACGTTGTTAATTCTTCCTCCTCTTTGCGTAACTGTACTTTTATACGTGCAAGGAGTTCTTCAAACTGAAAAGGTTTTTTTATATAATCATTAGCCCCGGTGTCCAAGCCGGAAACTGTGTCCAGTAAAGTATCTTTCGCCGTAAGAAAAATAATCGGGATTTTTTTATTTGATTTGCGGATCTGTTTGGTGATATCGATACCTGAAATTCCGGGGAGCATCCAATCGACTAAAACAAGATCATAAATTCGGTTTGTGGCAAGTTCAAGTCCTCTCAAGCCATCCAGAGCAATATCCACAGAATAATTTTCGTCTTCAAGCCCATCGCGGAGAAAGTTGGCAATACCAATCTCATCCTCAATAATTAAAATTTTCATCTATGTTACGTTTTTATATTGAATAAAACATTTTGGAAACTTTTGAAGATGATTTTTCTCTAATGAAAATCTCTCTCCCTAAAAACGTTTAGTCAAATCAAGAAAAACTCTTCCCTGCGTATTCTTCTTTTCAAAAATTCCTTCATAACTCAAGGATGCATACATATTGAATGGAATACGGACTGACATTTCTAATCCGGCAATTAATTGATTCATAGCAACTGGATTATTTACAAATTTATAATTTATATCGCGTATTTCCCCGGTCAAAGAAATATCGTCATCCCAAAAAGATTTGCTGGCTCGAAAGGCAACTTGTGTCCCATCGGAATAACTTGAAATCAATTTTAAGAAAGAAATACTCCCGTCAACTTTGGCATAGGGAATTCGGTAATAAGATATCGTGCTTCCAAAATTTCGAGACGGTTTTGCATCACGCTTCTGAAAACGATACCCGCTATTTAAAGAAATATATAGTTGGGAAAACGGTTTGATGTAAATATTTGCTGAATACCCTTGACGCATTTCATTCTCTATTAGATATTCTAACATAGTTTTATACGTCTCGTAATAAACCACATTTTTCCTTGCATCGTAATTTAGAGAGGCGGAAATTACTTGGATCGGAGAATACCGAACAGAGAAAAATATACTTGTGATACTTAACATATTTTTGTTTGCTCCGTTCACCTTCTTAAACATATCAACTTCAGAAGAAGCGAAGAAATATGTTTTTGGAATGATGTCATTCGAGTGCTGCAAATAAAAATAGCGTCTGTCGGTTTTAAAATTATTTGTCTGGTTGAATACTGCAATTGTATTTTCCATTGAAGAAGATTGGAAAGAATCAATTCTGCCTGCATATCCACCGAATTGAAATAATTTTGCGTTGTAACCGTAATCAGAAAAATTCGGACGTGACCCTAAAATTGCCCCGGTATAATATTTTGAAAAAGAATATTCATATTGAATACCGTCAATCGTTCCAACATTCGAAATATGTGGGTTTAAATGTCTTCCAAACCAAAAAAGAGATAGTGTTGAAAGTTCATAAGAAACTCCTAAATCATAAACCTTCAAACTCTGCCCTATATTTTTCTTTACCCGTTGCCAATCCTTTACATTGTAAGCAAAGTTAATATAGGAGGAGAAAGAGAATTTCGAATCAGCAATTTTTTGAGAAGAAAGAGAAAGCGAATATCTCCACCGCTGCATATCCCCACGACTGCTCACATTATCAAATTGAGAGACAGATTGCATTGAGAATCTGCCATAATAATTTTTCGGTGTGAAAACTTTTTTAGAAAGTTTATTCCCTGCAAGTGATGACAAAGAATCTAATGTCTCACCTCCCGGAAGTTTTTCTTCTTTTTTTTCTACTGCTTCAACAAAGACAAAAACAAGTTCATTTTCAATTAAAGATACGTTATTAATTCTTTCACCAGCAACCGATTTGCTTGAAAGAAATTTCACTTGAATTGCAGGGACTAACACATTTGCTCTTAAAATAAATAGCGTATCATCAACATTAATGTTTTCAGTAGAAACAAATTTCACATAAACATTCTGCGGAGTTTGGTATGTAACCGCTCCTTCTCTCTTTTCAATCAGTGATTGAGAAAAAAAATCTATTGCAAAGATTATTACAAAATAAATAAGATATTTTAGCGTTACCGTCTTCATTAATTTTCAGAATCTTTAATAAAGTTTTTAATTTGCCCAGGATTTCTTCCCGCAGGATGGCATCTGTAACATTCGGAACTTACATAGGAATAATTCTGTACCCCATTGTGATCCTTATCTACTCCAGCTTTATTATTATGCTCGTGGCAAGTTATACAAGAATAAATTTTAAAGTTAGAAGCAGAAGTATGACAGTCTGAACACACATTCCATTCACCATTATGCTTTCCGGAATAAATAGGAAAATATTTTCCGTCATGGTTAAACGTTGATGGTGACCAAGCAGTTTGTGTATGGCATGTTTCGCATTCGTGTGGAAATTGCGCCGATTGATGCGACGGATTTGTAGTTGCAGTAAATTTATTTTGATGGCATCCATAGCACAATTTAGGAGTATTTGCATAACTAACCGTATGGCAGGTTTTACAATCATTTTTAATCGAAGTGTGTGCTCCTTGAATTACAAAATAATTGTTGTGAATCGAAAAACTTGCAGGTTTCCAACCCGATTGAGTTGTGTGGCAATCTTGGCAATTAGTTGAAAGCGCTAATGAAGTATGATTTGGATTTACCGCACTTGAAAAATCAGCTTGATGACAAGCATAACATTGTGTATCGGTTCCGGTTGTTTTCCCATTATGACAATCAGAACATGCAGCTGTAGCATGTCCGCCTGTAAGTTGAAAATTTGTTATTGCATGAGAAAATGAAGAAGGGATCCATGCCGAAGAGGTATGGCACGTTTTGCAATCTGTACTTAAACCCAAAGTTGAATGACTTGGATTTATCGAATTTACAAAACTTTGTTGATGGCAGTCATTACAAACTTGTGAAGTGCCCGTTGTTTTTCCTTTATGACAATCTGAACATGCAGCTTTAGTATGCCCGCCTACAAGTTGGAAATTTGTTGTCGCATGATTAAAAGAAGAAGGTTTCCATCCCTCCGAGGAATGACACAACTTGCAATCTGTACTTAAACCCAATGTTGTATGACTTGGATTTATCGAATTTACAAAACTTTGTTGATGGCAATCATTACAAACTTGCGATGTGCCGACTGTTTTTCCTTTATGGCAATCTGAACATGCAGTTGTTGTATGTTTCCCGGTAAGTTGAAAAGTTGTTGTTGCATGATTAAACGATGAAGGTTTCCACCCATCAGATGTGTGGCAGGATTTACAATCGGTACTCAATCCCAAAGTTTGGTGATTTGGACTTATAGAATTAGTGAAATTTGTTTGATGACAATCATTACATACTTGTGAAGTCCCAACCGTTTTCCCTTTGTGGCAATCTGAACATAGTGCCGTTGAATGCTTTCCAATAAGTTGATAATTTGTAGCTGCATGATTAAATGACGAAGGTTTCCATCCATCTGCGGTGTGACATGATTTGCAATCACTTGATAACCCAAGTTGTTGATGATTCGGACTCGCAGAATTAGCAAAACTGCTTTGATGACAACTTGAACATTCTGCAGAAAGGGAAGAAGTGCTCGCTGGCAAATGACAACTTTCACAAGGTGTAGCTAAATGATTTCCTGTTAAAGGGAGTTTGGAACTGCTATGATTAAATGCTCCGTCCCCCCTACCGGTAGGATGGCAGCGGTAACACTCGGAACTGACATAAGAATAACCGTTAACTTCTCCAATATGGTCGTTGTCGGTAGAACTTTTCGGATGACAACCGCTGTTTAAGCAAGTAAAGTTTGCGTAATTGGAAGTAGTATGGCAAGTAGTGCAACTGATTCCACTATGTTTTCCTGAGGAAATAGGGAACTTAGTATGACTAAAAGTTGCTCCAGTCCATATTGTGGTGGTATGACAATCCTGACATGTAGTCGGGAAACCTGATGTACTATGCTTTGGGTTTGTGTTATCATAATTTGTTTTATGACAACTGTAACAATCCTTTGGTGTATTTGTATAACCACTCGCATGACACTTTGCACAATCAACGCTTGTATGTGCACCGGTTAGTAGAAATTGAGTTGTTGCGTGATCAAATGTTGCCGGTTTCCAAGCTGATGTAGAATGACATTGAATACAATCAGTGGGGAGATTAGCTGTTACATGATTCGGATTTGTAGTGTTTTCATACTTTGTTTTATGACAACTATAGCAACCAATCGGTGTATTAATATAACCGCTTGCATGGCATTGATTACAAGCAACACTTAAATGTGCACCGGTTAATGGAAACTGTGTCGTCGAATGCTCGAACGTTGCTGGTTTCCATCCTGAAGTTGAATGGCATTGATTACATGTTGTTGGAAACTGCGAAGTAATATGGTTAGGATTCGTAGTATTATCAAAATTTGTTTTATGACAAGTATAACAATCAGTTGGTGTATTTGTATAACCGTTCGCGTGGCAAGAAATACAACTTGTAGTTGCGTGAATTCCTGTTAACGGAAAATTTGTTGATGAATGTTTAAAACTCGATGGAATCCATGCTGAAGTTGTATGGCATTGCGTACAATTTGTCGGGAATTGAGACGTTACATGGTTTGGATTTATTGTTGCTTCAAAAGTCCCTTTATGGCAACCGTAACAATCTGTTGGAGTATTTTTGAATCCGGTACTATGGCATTTATTACAGTTAAGCTGAGTATGCGCTCCTTCTAAGACAAAATATTGAGTATGATTAAATGAAGAAGGTTTCCAACCGTTAATTGTATGACAAGTTGCGCAAGCTGTGGCAAATCCCGCTGAGCTATGGTTTGGATTGGTTGTCTGTTCATAATGAGTTTTATGGCATGAGTAGCAATCTTTTGATAATCCTGTATAGGTTCCTACCTTATGACAAGAGAAACAATTTACTATTTTATGACCACCTTGCAACGGGAAAAAATCATGCGCAAATGAAGCATATCCCCAATGATTATCAGTAAAATTATGACACGATTCGCAGTCAGTTGAGAAACCTGATTGTGCATGATTAGGATTTTGGGTTGCCACATAATTTTGTTTATGGCAATCATAGCATTTAACTCCCAAAGGTTCAAAGTTTAATTCTGAATAAAGCCGATGACATTGTTGGCAATCTGCTTTTGCATGTTGTCCAAGCAGAGGAAATCGTGATCTTTGATGAATATCCGTAATGTTTTTGATTAACCAAGCATTCGGCGTGTGACAATTGCTGCATTGCCGGGAGACAGTATTTTTATGAATATCTTTATGGCATGAAGCGCAATCTTCTTTCGCTTCTGCAAATTTCAAAGTTGCATGGCATTGTTTGCATTCAACATTTTTGTGCTGACCGACTAAAGCAAATTTAGTTGCTTCGTGCTTGAAATTCTTCTGGGCAGGAATATCTTTCCAGCTTGTTGAAACGTGACAATCAGAACAATCAAACTGTATTGTTCCGTGAGGTGAAGTTTGAGCAGAAAGTCTCCCGGCAAAAAGAAGAAAAACAATTATGAATGACAGTTTACGCATTTGAATTCTTCCAATTTAAATTTTATGAAAGTTACTGAACCGTCAATTACTTTTTTATGGCATGCGCTGCAAGCAACTGCTTGATGTCCACCTGCCAGAGGGAATTTTGTTTGTTCGTGATTGAATTTCACCGGATTCCAGTTTTCAAAAATGTGGCATCTTTCGCAATCATTTTTTTCTGATACTTTAAACTGAGCATTATGAACATCTCGATGGCATCCTTCACACAAAGTGGTTACCGAAGCAAACTTAATAGAAATTTCTTCACCAATTTTTTTCTTCTCATGGCAATTCGAGCAAGCGGGGGCAATATGTTTTCCTAACAAAGGAAATTCAGTTTTGTTGTGATCGAATGTAACTTTTTGCCATGAGTCAGCGTTATGACAATTACTGCATTCATTATTCCCCATGAACTTGGCTTTAATTTCATCACCATGAATATTTTTATGGCAATCATTACAACGATTTCCAAGTTGAGTAAAATGCCATTCTTTTTCTTGTTCTTTGAAGTGACAAGTTTTACAAGGAACAGCCAGATGGCTGCCAATCAACTGAAATTTACCTTGATTATGCGTTTCAATAGTAAACTGCGAGGGAGTAAATCCTTTTTCAGTATGGCACTCTGCACAATCCTTTGTCATTCCGTTTTTAACAAACACCCCCTTGTGATAATCTTTATGGCAGTCAATGCAAAGCGCATGTTTAAGTTTCGATGTCAAATTATTTCCGTGACAGTCGGCGCACTTTACTTCAATGTGTTTGCCAATCAATTTGTAATTTGTTTTATTGTGATCAAATTGTCCTGATTTTATTTGTGCAAATCCCGAAGTAACGTGACATTTTTGGCAATCATTTCCGAATTTACCTAGGTGAACATCTTTATGACAAATTTCGCATGAGTTAAACTGAATACCTTTAAATTTTTGAAAATCTTTTCCGTTTCGTTTTTCAATTTTATGGCATTTATCACATTTCACTTCTCCATGTTTGCCGGTTAATTGATAGGCCGTTTTATTATGATCGAAAGATTTTACCGGTTTAAAAGCTTCAGGTGAATGGCAATTTGAGCATTGTGTCCCAAGAGTTCCCTGATGAATATCAGTATGGCAGCCTTTACAATCATTTGACATACCTAAGAAAGTATTTTTCCGTTTGGTAAATGATTTATCTGCAATAAATTTTGCTTGATGACATTCACCGCATTTAACATCTTTATGCTTTCCCTCAAGTTTAAACGTTGTTTTTTGATGATCAAAACTTTTCTGATTGAAGCGAATAATTTCAAACGTTCTTCCATTATGATCACTGTGGCATTTGAAACAATCCTTCCCTTTTACATCGGGGGAAGCATGATAGCCGCGATTGGCTTTAATTAAAGAATTAATTTCTTTATGGCATGCTAAACATTTTGAATTAAGAACTTTATCGCCAAGCTCGTGGCATTTACTGCAGTTGGATAATCCTTCCAGGTTTTGATGGGCTTGCACAAGTTTACCGGGTGAAATTTGAGCGGAGGAAGTTACCGTCAGGACAAATAAAAAAATAATCGGGAGAATGTGATTTTTTTTCATCAATTTTTCTTATGGGATAAAATTGCTTCGCCAAATTTTTTAGTTATGCTTATACCTATCTTTTCCAGGAATTTTGTCGGCAACTCACCGCCGGCAAAAACATAAACCAAATCATTTCTTAATAATTGTAATTCCTCATAACCTTCAAAAGAAAGATGAACTTCTGTATCGGTAATTTCAATTACATTTGATTTAAAAAGAACACTGATTTTTTGTGAAGCACCGTACTGTTGAATCCTTTCTAAATTTCTCGGTTTTATTCTCGAGAAACTGTCCGACCGGTAAGAAAGTGTAACTTCGTTTCCTTCGTCAGCAAGAAGTATTGCCGATTCAATAGCAGAATCTCCACCGCCAACCACAAGGATTTTTTGATCTTTGATATGTTCGGGTTCCAATAGACGGTAATAAACTTTTTCTTTTTCTTCACCCGGAACGTTCAATTTTCTTGGTGAACCTCTTCTGCCGATAGCAAGGATAATTCCGTTTGTTTTGTAAATTCCCTTTGTAGTTTTCACTTCAAAAAAATCTTCACGCTTCTCAACTGATTCAACTTTTTCCTGTTGATTGATCGTAATATTATTTTTTGTTAAAACATCATTCCATAAAGAAATTAATTCGTCTTTTGAAGTTTCAAAAAGTTTTACTTTCCCATACAATGGAAGTTCGAGTGGTACCGTCATAACAATTTTGGAACGCGGGAAATGGTAAACTGTTCCGCCGAGGGTTTCCTGTTCAATTGTAAGAAAACGAAGATTATTTTTTTTCGCAGTTAAGGTAGCGGCAATTCCCGCTGGTCCGGCGCCAACAATTATAACATCATAATCGGCATTTGAAGATTTTTTTAATTTTTTAGTGAGATTTTCTACCGCTTGTTTCCCTTGCTCAACGGCGTTTTTGATCAAACCCATCCCACCAAGTTCTCCCGCAATAAACAACATCGGAATGTTTGTTTCAAATTGTTGACTTATATGAGGAAGTTCAACACCTCTTTTTTCAGTGCCGATACATAACGTAATTGCGAGAACCGGACAGGCATGAAAACAAGCCCCGTGCCCGACACACCGCGATGTATTTATTGTTTTAGATTTTCCGCTCACCCAGCCAAGAATATCTTTTTCGGGACAAGCTTCAATACAGGCGCCGCTTCCGATGCAATTTTCTGTACTGATAACCGGATGAAGTGATACGGGTTCATGAAAACCAAATTCTTTTGCTTTAACAATTTTTTCTTCAGTTTTCTGAGATCGTTTCTTTGTCTTCTTTAAGTAAATAAACATCACTAAAAAAACGATCCCGAAGACAAAACCGTAGATGAGGATATTTTCAATTAAAACTTCCATTTAGAAAATCCACTTATATCCAAAAACCATAGTTACCGCAACATGAACAATCATAATCACAAGCATGATGATGGCAAATGGCAAATGAACGATATGCCAATAATTGAATAATCGCTGCATGGTGCGAAGCAGTCCGATTTTTCTTGTTAAGGTAATTTTCGCTTTGAAGAGTTTGATAATTTCTCTAATCGAATGAGCATTAGTAATTCCTGATTCACGAAGTGATTTTTTCAATTGAGGGATCAATTTCCGTAAGGCAAAATAATCGGTTAACATTATACTGAAACTTTTAGTTAAAGAAAGTCCGGCATATTTCTGAATCATGAAATGATGCTCAAACGAATCAATAAGTGTTGCCGAAAGTTTATACTCGCCGCTTAATCGAACGGATAGTTCTTCATCCATTTTTTGAATATCCTTAAAATCCAATTCCTGCCCTTGTATTGATCTTGGGATTTGGATATAAATAAACCTACCGATAACACCGCTCGCTACAACCGCCACCATACTCCAGAAACTAACTGCAACAATACCGCCAAATTTAAAAGCAGTATGGAAAAGGACAAAAATGGGTCCTAAGGTGCAGAGAAAAATGTGAAATTCGAGCCAGTTTTTCAGATAACCAAATTGAAATAATTTTCGTGTTCGCTTTCTGATCATATACATTGCAACACCGAAGATCATCATAAAGGTGCCAAGAATACCGAGAACATGCCCTATGCTACCGCTTGGTTTGAAAAGGTTGTGATTATTTGAAAATACTCGTTCTGTTAGTGGTAAAGTATAATATGAATAGCTGTTAACAACCAAAATTACCACAGAAGTTATTCCGACTAAAAAAAAGAGGCCAACGTAAAGTCGATGGAGAGTTTTATTCATTTTTATTGTTACTTTTTATCTGAATGATTTTATAATTAGAATCAATTTAAAACGTTAGGTCAAATTTCTTTCTTAAAAATCTCTTAAAAAAGATCAATTATCGCACACTATGATTTACATTACAATCTCATTGCAAAAATAACTATTCTTTTAAGTTTCAAAACAATAAAAATGGAGAAGAGACGCAGAGTGAAATTGAATAAAAAAAGGTTATCCAAAAATTCTACCATTAAAAAATGGTATCAATGACCATTTCAAAACGACAAACTTTTGAATAACCTAAATTTAAGAATAAGAAACGAGATTAAAATCTTTTTCTTGGTCCGCCGAAACCGCCGCTGCCGCCGCCACGATTACCGCCGCCGCTACCGCCACTGCTTCCGCCTCTAAATCCACCTCTGCTGCCGCCGCCGCCGCCGCCTCTTCTGTCATCAGTTTTAGGACGAGCTTCGTTAACGACCAATTTTTTGCCTTTGACTTCTTTGGTATTCAATTCGTCAATGGCTTTTTGAGCTTCAGTAGCAACTACCATCTCAACAAAACCGAATCCTTTGGAATCGCCGCTAAAAAGGTCTCTGATTACTTTCACTGATTTGACTTTTCCGTAAGCTGAAAACTCAGTCATTAAGTCTTCGTCTGATACTTCACGTGATAAATTACCAACGTAAATGTTCATAATAGTACTCCGATCAATTTGTTAAAAAATATAATAAAAGCGAGAACTGTTTCTTTAATGAGGTGAAAAAATCAGAGGAGTAGAAAAGCACATTGCTCTTGTTTATCAACGATCAATAAAAGAATCCACAAAAAGCGGATGAAAGTAACGGTGTCGAATGTGTTTGAGTTTTTTGCTTCCGATTTAGCGGAAGTTTCGATCCTAAACTTTACAGATACCCATCTTTTCAAAAAACACAATGAAATATATGGTGAATAACTTATAAATCCTATTTTAAAAATTATTTCATCAACAACATTTTTCTTGTCTGCAGCCGGTCTCCAACCTTTAACTGATAGAAAAGAACTCCGCTGGAGAGCTGATGTCCACCGAAGGCGGAGTTGGTTGTTAGTTGATTACTGAACAAAACTTGATATTCTCCAGCCGGTTTTTCTTCATTAACCAAAGTTAGAACTAGTCTTCCCAAAACATCAAAAACTTTTAGCGTTACAAAACTTCTTGATAAGAGCTTATAACTGATTACTGTTTCGGGATTAAATGGATTTGGATAATTTTGATAAAGCGTAAAATCTTGCGGAGAAGTTTCATCATCAATGCCACCTATTGTATATAGACCAGATGAACCAAATAGCTGAACCGTGCCATTATCGCTACTGTCTTCCCAAACCGAATATACAAAATACCAACCATTGTTATACTTAACGTACTCGGTTGTTATTTTGGGTTCGTCCAATCTTATGGCAATTAATGAATCTCTAAATCTGCCATTATTATTAAAATAATTAGGGAGCAAAAAGTTTTTGTTTTCTTTTCTTATTTGGTAAATGCTATGTCCGTAACCAAAGGAGGACTTTCTAAAAGATTTTGTTACTTGTGGAACCGATTTCATCGAAAAGTTAAAATTTTCATAGCTCGAATCTGAAATCATACTTGCAGATTTAGAATCGCCAAAATCCCCCTCCCACAAAATTCTTAATCTTCTAATCCCAAACTCTTGTGTCTCAAAAGTGAGATAGTTTCCAATATGTAAACCTGAAATAAATTTTGGTGAAGTTGTTATTGTAGTTGAATCAAATAAATACGCTTCCTCAGTCCAATTTTGGGAAAAGTAATCCTTTGTGACAAATACAATTCTTTTATCACCATTTGGATGTATTTTTTCTGCTGCAATTGTACCTAAACATCTTTTATTTTGAGAACTATAAGCAAGTTTTGCACAAGCATTTCCGTACCTAAAGGAATCAGAACCAGCAAATATTTTTTCAGTTATTTTTAACGTATCAATTTCAAAGTATAAATAAACGGAACCTCCCTTTTCATAAGTAATGCCGTTAAAATAACCATCAGCGGGATTCACTATTCGCGGGTTAATTTCGTCAAGGGTATCATTTGCCAAATATCTAATATTTTTTAAAGTGTCACCATAAAGTTCACCACATGCAATATCCCATGTTCCATTTTCATTCGTTTGCCAAATTATTGTGTTACTTTCCGCAACATTTCCTATAGGAACAAAAACACCACAAGGGTTTATACAACTCCCTTTAGAAAAGGTTATTTGTGTTGGAATAAAAAAGGTATCTTTCTCATTATCATATTTTAAAATGAATATCTGTGGTTTAGCGGGGTCTTTATATCCCTCAAATAAAAGAGCATTTCTTTGTGGAAACAATGAGAAGCTAAACTCGTATGCATTTGTTTCGATAAACGAAGGATTTCTCGCATCGAAATCGAGAAAAGAAATTTGCTTCTTAAAAACCGGTTGAGCAAAAAGTAAACAAGAAAAAATAAAAACTGAAAAAAGCACAAATACAATTTTCATAATACCTCCCAGTGAAATTTACATTCTTGGATTTTTAGCAACCCAATCTTTTATGTAATTAATCGTTGCCGTTGTAGTTGCACCTGGTGTGAACAACTCACCAGCACCGAGTTCTTTTAATTTCTTAATATCTTCTTCGGGAATAATTCCGCCGCCGGTTAAAAGAACATCGTCCATTCCCTTTTCTTTTATTAAAGTAAGAATTTTGGGAAAGATTGTCATGTGAGCGCCTGAAAGGATCGAAATGCCGATAGCATCAACATCTTCTTGCAGAGCGGCTTCAACTATCATTTCGGGAGTTTGTCGCAAACCGGTATAAATAACTTCCATTCCGGCATCACGTAAAGCGGCGGCAATTACTTTTGCTCCGCGGTCGTGACCGTCAAGTCCGGCTTTTGCAATTAGCACTCTGATCTTTCTTTCCATAAAACAGACTCCGATTAAATATATAATTAATCACAAAATTCATCTCAAAATAGCAAGAATATTTTTAAGACTAAATAACTTAACAGCATGAATGAATGAAGTTGAATGGATGAATGGTTATACTTCAAATTAATTTATGTTGAATTGATTTCCATTCAACCACGGAATCACTCAGTCATTCATGGTCTAAAACTACTTAGTTCTGGCTATGCCAAGTTATGTATAGATGATTTAATTTTTTCTGCGACCAAATTCATTTCACCGTTACCATATTTTTTCATATCCATTTTAAATTTGTAACCATCGGTGTCAAAGCGCGGAATAATATGAAAATGGCAATGAAAAACCGATTGCCCCGCGGCTCTTCCATTATTTGATAAAATATTATACCCGTCTGCTTGAAGCCCTTTGACAACACCTTTCGTAAGCTTCTGAACAGCTAAAAACATTCCTCCGAAAAGATCAGCGGGAAGATCAAGAAAATTTTCATAATGGGTTTTGGGAATTACGAGAGAATGCCCAACGTTGAAAGGATTAATATCGAGGAAGGAAATTATATCTTTATCTTCAAAGAGAATTTCTGCTTTTTCTTTTCTATCCACGATATCACAAAAAATGCATTGCATAATGATTAAATTTTCTCTTCAAAACTTAACAAATATTTCTTCCTTTTAGAAAAAACTCCGTACAAACCGCCTGTATGAATAAATAACGTTTTGGGAGTTCTCACGGATAGAAAATTATCGTAATACGCTTTAAATGCTTTTCCGGTGTACGCAGGGTCTAAAACTATTCCCGTATGTCGGGCAAACTTTTTAATTAGTAAAAGTTTATCATTGCTAATGTGTTTATATCCTTCTTGCGAGTAGCCATCTAAAATTTCTAATCGTTTCTCGTCAAGTTTTATTGGCAACCGATAATCTTTGATTGCTTGTTCTGCAAGAGTGATAATTTTATTTCTGATTTCATCTTTCGGGTAAAGTACATTTACTGCAAGTATTTTCAGATTCTGATTAAATAAAAGTGAGCCAACCAATAAACCCGCTGAAGTTCCTCCGGAACCGGAAGCTGTTAGTATTGCATTACATCGTCTGAAAATATTTTGCTTTTGCATTTCTTCTATTGCATGAATGTATCCCCAAATTCCAAGGGGAGAAGAACCTCCTTCGGGGATCAGAAAAACTTTCTTCCCTTTTTTTTCTAACGATAATTTTTCTTCCGCCATAATTATGGTTGCATTTCCAAATTCATTTTTAGAAAGAAACCGGAGTTCACAACCGAGAACTTTATCAAGAAATAAATTTCCATCAGCGTTGGAAGAATTTTTTCCCCAGAGAAATAATTTGCTTTTCATTCCCAACGAAGCCGCGGCAAAAGCCGTTGCACGAGCGTGGTTCGACTGCTCGCCGCCGCATGTAAAAATGACATCGGCTTTCTCTTTTCTTGGTTGAAAAAGAAGATACTCAAGTTTGCGGATTTTATTCCCCGAAGTTTCCATCCCGGTAAAGTCATCCCGCTTAATAAAAAATGATTTCCCTTCGAATGAAATTTTTTGAATGGGAGTCGGAATGTTTGCCAACGAAATTCTTTTGGGAATAAGTTGAGTTTTCACTTTTCTTTTTTCTTAAGATATTTTTTATAAAATGCTTTTGCATGTTCCAGATCTTCAAGAGTGTCAACAGAATAACTATCAAACTCAGTCTCCACAACTTTAATTTTAATTCCATTTTCGAGCATACGTAACTGTTCAAGTTTTTCAGTCTGCTCTAAATCCGTCGGTTGTAATGTAGTAAATTTCAGCAAAGCACTTCTGCGATAAACATACAATCCAACATGTTTGAACATATTCACCATCTTCAGCCCTTCAGCCAGCGTTGCAGCATCACGTACAAATGGAATTGGTGAACGCGAAAAATATAACGCAAAACTTTGATAATCGAATACGACTTTAACTACCGATGACGACTTCAGCTCTGCAAGTGAAGTAATTCTCTTTGCCAGAGTTGAGACCATAATTTCTTGATCGAAAAGCAGAGGTTCTACCGCTTCGTCAATCATTCTTCCGGGAATAAACGGTTCGTCTCCTTGAATATTAACGATAATATCTGCAGAAGGAATTTTCTTTGCAACAAAAGCAATTCTATCGGAACCGGTTGCAATTTCTTTTGGAGTGATCATAACTTCTGCCCCAAAAGACTTCGCCGCTTCAGCGACACGTTCATCATCAACAGCAAGAATTATTTTGTGTAGTAAATTTGATTTGGAAGCCGACTCATACGTGTGTTGAATCATCGGTTTGCCACCGATCATTGCAAGCGGTTTGCCGTATAACCTCGATGACGCAAATCGCGCCGGAATTATACCAACTATCATAGTGATGTAAAATGGAAAATCATGAGTATTATATTGAAATTTACTTTATCCAATTACTTTCGGAACTTTGAAAAATTCTTCATCTTTTTCAGGAGCATTTTTTAAAGCATCTTCCCTATTAATTGATTCTTTCAGTTCGTCTTCACGAAAAACATTTTTCACTTCAATCGGGTGTAAAAGAGGCTCAACGTTTGAAGTATCAAGTTCATTCAGCTTATCCATGTGATGAAGTATTTGGTTCATCTCATTTGTTAAATGCGCGATTTCATTTTCGTTAAATTCAAGACGAGCCAGTTCTGCTATTTTTTCAACTTCTTGTTTAGTAACTGCCACCGGTTAATCCTTTTTATTTGCAATAATAATTTGTCGTACTTGCTCCATCAAATCCTTCTCATCCTGACGGCCATTCATATTTTCCGTATTGATCGGTTTATCGTAATGGACAAGAATTGTTCCCGGATTGATGCGAAGTTTTCCCTTGGGCATAATTGCCGCAGTTCCACTTATTGAAACAGGAACAATTGGAAAGCCAACCCTTGAAGCCAGATAAAACGCGCCGCGTTTAAATGGCATAACTTGCCCGGTTTTACTTCTTGTTCCTTCAGCAAAAACCAAAACGGAAATGCCTTTTTCAATAATAGTTTTTTTTGCGCGATCCAAACTTTCCATCGCTCGGTCGGCTTTTTGTCTATCGATAACAATGTAGGGACCTAATTGCAGCGCCCAACCAAAAATAGGAATTCTTGCAAGTTCTTTTTTGAAAATCATTACGGCGTTATTTGGAAATGAAGCTTGTAGCGCTAAAATATCAAACATACTCGAATGGTTCGATACATACACATACGGTTTTGAAGCATCAAAGTTTTCTAATCCGCTAGTAGAAAGTTTTATTCCGGCTAAGAAAAGTCCTCCGTTCGATAAAATTCGCGACACCCAAAAATAAGTTCTATGTGTTCTATCAAAAATAGCGCTGATAAGCGCAAGAGTAGAACAGATAATGAGATGTACTACCACCAAGAATAATTTAATATATGTGATCATGATTTCTCTATTTTATTTTTTACAAATGAAAGAATAGCACTTTTCCTTTTGTTGATGGAAGGATGACTATAGAAAAACCATTCAACAAAAGGATGTGGTTCTTTATCGCCCAGATTTTGTTCGGTTAATTTATCAAGTGTTTGCAAAAACGCTTCTTGTTTCCCGGTAGTTTCAATTGCAAAGGCGTCAGCTTCATATTCAAATTTTCGGGATACAATATTTGAGAGCGGTTGAATCAACAACGAAACAATCATTCCCCACAAAGCCAATACCGGCAAAGCATAAATTTGAGTAAGTTTTTCAGCATGAAAATATGGAAGCGAAAGTGAATAAAGTTTTGCGATTAAAAACAAAGTAAAAAAACTAAAAAATGTTCCAAGCAAAATATTTTTTATTATATGCTTCTTTTTGTAATGACCAAACTCATGCGCAAGAACGGTTTCAACTTCATCAAGAGTGTAATTCTCAAGCAAAGTATCACCGAGTAAAACTCGTTTTGATTTTCCTAAACCAGTGAATGCGGCATTTGCTTTTTTCGTTGTTTTGCTCATATTAAATGTGAATACATTTTCAACTTTAATATTAGCAATTTCTGCAAGACGAACAATTCTTCCTTTTAAATCTTCATTCTCAATTGGAATAATTTTATAAAACATGGGAAGAACAAAAACCGGAACTATCCGCGCTAACATAACCGAAACAATAAAAAGAAAAACTGCAAACGGGAGCCACCAGTTCTCCCCGAATTTCTGGATCATATAATAGAAAAAAAGCAAAATAGGCAGCCCGATTATGAGCGAGATGAGAATTCCTTTTGTTCCCTCCCAAATCCATTGCAAAAATGTTTGATTTGAAAGCTTGTATTTATGTTCCAAAATAAATCCGTTGTAAAATGAAAACGGTGAAAATAGTACAGCAAAACAAAATCCCGTCGTAATTACAAAAAGCAGAAATAATAAATAATTATTTTGTGTGTAGGTTAATAAGTAGTTTACTAACGAACTGCTCAATCCTGTTTTTACAAAAATGAAAAGTAAAACAAAAATTAAAATGCTTTCGCTTAAGCTTAGTAAAAGCTTAGTATTACTATATTTTTTTGAATTCATATTTGAAAGATAAAGAGAGGGGGAAAGGATTGCAAAAACTAAAAAAAAGTGGTCCCACTTTTTCCAGCGGAACCACTATTATAACTTATTTTGAATGAGGACAGTCTTTTTCAGTTTCACTGCCACAACCTTTTTCAGCTTCGCTGCTGCAACCTTTTTTGTCGGTCTTTTGGCCGGTTGTACATTTTTCTTTTTTAGTTTTACTTGTAGTAGTAGTTGTTGTTTTAGCTTTTTCTTTTTTTGGAGCGGTTGATTGAGCCTGAACGCCTAAAGAAACAACAAATAAAAACACAAGACTTAAAACAATGTTTTTCACAGAGAGACCTTTCTTATAGATGAATTGATAGTTGATTTTCTTTTTACCAATTTTTTGGTGAACTAATTTAATGAACTAATCGAAAAGAACAAGAACAAAAATTTGTGACTAAATTATCCCTATTGCCGAAGACTCAAGCCATCCGAGTTTTCCGTCAGAAAGACGAATTTTGTTCCAACCTTCCAATTTATCTTCAAGTTTAATTTTAATCCCTTCGTGAAGAATAAACGCATCCGAACTTTTTTCATCAGGAGAAGATTTAACATTTACCGTTTGTTCCAAAACAATTCCATAATGATAATTTTCATTTTGATGCTGTTTTGTTAAAAACAAAATGACGCTAAAAGCATAAATGAAAAGTAATGAAGCTCCGACAAAAAATGAATATTTTTTTGTTAAAGAACTTTGTGCTGTAAAAAATATTCCGATCGTAATGATCAGGAACAGATAAACAATAAACATGAAAGCTTTCCATCCGGAAGGATGAAAAATATTTTGCATCGCCTCCCACCACGAGAATAAAAAGAATTTTGGAACCACATCAACTTTATCTACAATTTTTGAATTGGCAATTACCAAATTGTGCTGGATATCTTCATCATCCGGAGAAAGTTGCAGAGCTTTTTCATAATACAAAATTGCCAGACCAAATTTTCCGGTTCTGTAATACGCATTTCCCAAATTATAAAACAGTGTCGTGCCTTTATAACCATTATGTAAAACGGTTTCATACTTTGTTATTGCTTCTTTATAATTCCCGGTTTTATAAAACTGATTTGCTTGTTCCAATTCTTTTTGAAGAGACTGTGAAAATCCGAATGATGAAAGAAGAATGCATAAAAAGAAAATATATTTTTTCATTTCAGTCCTCCTCTCAATGAAATTTTTTCTTCTAACGAGGCGATTAATGAAGCTGTACGGTTATATAGAAGCTTCATATCTTCCAAAATATTCTGTGATGGAGCAAAGCGGATAAACTCGCATTTTTCTAAAATCAATTTCATTTCATCAATAAAACTTCCCTCCACACCAATTAACTGAAGTTTGGTGATTGACGCTTCAACCGTAAAATCAGCTTTATTAATTGAAAGTTTATCTTCGAGGTAACCGAAAATCGCCTGGGATATTTCCGCAAAAAAGAGAGTGTCGTTTTTCTCTTTCAAATATTTTGACGCTGTTTTTAACCTGGATTTTGCAATTTTTTCAGCGCGCAAATTTTTCAACAGCATGATATTACCGGAAAGTTTTTCTTCCTTTTGTTTCCAAAAAAGAAAACCTATTAAGCCGAGTAGAGGTAGTGAATAGAGGGTTAAAATAAAAACCAGGGAATCTTCTGCTAAACTGTTCTCATTTGTTACATCACTAAAATCAATTTTAATGAATCGGATATCCTGCCCAAGCAGTTTAATTTCTTCTTTTGATAAACCGGTTCCACCACCGGTATATTCTGCGCTTCCTTGTTCTACAGTAATTGGATATGCCGAAGATGAGACTGTTACATAAACTTTTTTCTTCGGATTAAAAAAAGTGAATTCAAGCGCCGGAATTTCAAACGCCCCGGAAACCCTCGGAATTACTAACAACTCAAAATTCTTCTTTCCGCTAATAATTCCACCTCTAAAAACATCGGCAGAAATCTTTGGTTCATATTTTTCAAATCCGTTTGGTATTTGCAATTGCGGAAGATCCAATAAATTAATATTCCCTTCACCACTCAACATCACCTTCAGTGTGATTGGTTCATTCTGCTTTACTTTTTTCTTGTCAATCGAAGTCTGTAGTGTATAATTGCCAACCGCACCGGTAAATTGTGATAGTGAGGTTTGCGGAAGCGGCAAAACATTCACCTTAACGGTGTTTGACTTTGCAGTGTACTCAACTGATTCTGTTCTTCCCAAAAACGGATCATTAAAAAAATCATCGAAGGGGCTGTTCGATTTTCTTTTTCGTTGGATTAAAACTGGAATTTTCAATTCAAACGGGGTTACTGATAATTCCCCGGTTTGCGTTGGAAACAATGCCGCCCGTTTTAAAATAGCGACATTAAATAATTTCCCTTCATAATTTTCGCGGGAAAATGATATTTGATTTGAGCTTTCAATTTCTTCAGACCAGAATCCTTGATACGATGGAAGTTTAGATATTTGCGGAGCTTGGATATTTAAACGAGTAAATAGTTTATAAGTAACGGTAACTTGTTCACCCTGATAAACAGAATTTTTATCAATTATCGCACGGATGAAAACATTTTCTCCAATTTCTTTAGTTGAAACCTCTTGATCGTTTTGTTCTTTTTTTGCCTGCTGATTACTGCTCCCTTTAACAACTTCAATTGTAAGAGGTGAAGATTTTAGAGCTTGTCCTTTAACAGAAATTGCAGCGCTTCCAATAGTAAACTTACCTATCGTGCGAGGCTGTAAATAATAAGTAAAAGCCCGTGACCCCGAAACCGCTCCGTTAATTATCTGCATGCTTGACGATTGATTCGGTCCTGAGAGAACAAGAAAATCTTTGAAGTTCGGAGCCTGAAAATTTCCAATCGCATTTATTTCTGAGCCGGAATAAGTAAACGAAACTTCAAATTGCTCTCCTTCTCCAACTTTTGTACTGTTTGCCGTGGCAGTAAAAGATTGACTGAAAATATTCGCGGGAAGGAGAAATACAGCAAAAATAATTGCTAGTAAAACCTTAGTTATTTTCACTGCTATTAATTTTCTGCTTTCTACTTTCAACTTTCTACTTTCAACTTGTAACTTCTTCATCACCAATCTTTTTCAACCTTAACATGTTCACCAACTTTCTTTCTCAACTTCTTTTGCATGTTTTTTTCATTGTCTTTCAAAGCGTTCAGAATTTGTTCTGCCTGTTCCTTTGACATTTTTGGTTTCTGTTTCTGCGGTTGTTGTTCCTGTTGTTTATCTTGATCTTTTTTATCGTTCTTATTTTGATTCTGTTGATTCTGCTTATCGTTCTTATCTTTATTCTTGTCATCTTTGTTCTGCTTATCGTCTTTCTTGTCCTGATCTTCTTTATTCTTGTCGTCTTGTTTATCGTCCTTTTTATTCTGCTTTTTTTGGTTTTCTTCTTCTTTTAATTTCTTAAGTGCGTAAGACAAATTGTATTTAGCTTCTTCATCTTTTGGATTCATTTTGAGCGCATTTTTATAAGCTTCGATGCTTTCTTTTAATTTATTATCGTCCAGTAAACTGTTTCCAATATTGTAGAACGCTTTTCCCTTCAACTCTTTGTCTTTGGTTTTCGAAAGAACCATTTGATAAGCTTTCGTTGCCTCATCATATTTTTTCTGTTTGTAATATGCGTCTCCCAAATTGAAATAAGGGATAACAGCGGAAGAATCTTTTTCAATTCCTTTTCTAAAATTGATTTCCGAGTCTCCAAACTTTTTTTGATTGAATTGTTCAACGCCGTCGTTATTTAAAGAACGAAGTGATTGGCTAAATCCGCTACTGAAAGCCGAAAGAAAAAAGATAGTTACAAAATAATATTTTATTGAAGAAAAACTCATTTAAACATTTCGTTTTAATATTTGCATTAAAAATTTTGATTTTCGTTCAGTCAAAAACAATTCCAGAATTAGAATTAAAAGCGCCGGAATTAAGAAATAAAAATACTTGTCATCATAATCCGTTATTCTCTTTGAGCCGTATTCAGATTTTTCAAGTGAAGAAAGATCTTTATAAATCAAATCCAATTCATTCTGATAACTTGACGACAAATAATATTTACCTCCACCTTTGGACGCAATTTGCTGAAGAGTCGCCTCATCAAGTTTTGTTAATACGGTTGAACCGTTGGCATCCTGCTTAAAACCAACCTGGTTGTTATTGCTGTCGTAAACCGGAATCGGCGCTCCGGAAGGAGAACCCATTCCAATTGTATAAATCAAAATCTCTTTATCGGCGGCATCTTTTACCGCGCTGTCAATATCACCTTCATGATCTTCTCCGTCGGTAATGATAACCATAACTTTTTTCGTTGCAGCTTTGGTGTCAAATGATTTAGCTGCCAAGTTAATTGCCGAGGCAATCGCTGTTCCCTGTTGAGGAATTGAATTTACATCAACTGTTGAGAGGAAAAGATTTGCAGCCGAATAATCTGTAGTAAGCGGAAATTGTACGTATGCGTCTCCCGCAAAAATAATTAAACCGATTCTGTCGCCTTGCAGTTTTCTAATCAACATGGCGATTTCATTTTTAGCTTTTTCCAATCTGCTTGGTTTTAAATCTTCCGCTTTCATACTCGCAGAAACGTCAAGCAGAATGAAAACATCTATTCCTATCTGTTTTACTTCTTCAACTCGGTTGCCGATTTGCGGACGAGCCAAAGCCATAATTATCAACGCTAACGCAAAAACTACTAATCCAAATTTTATTGATTCCTTATAAAAACTTTTTATTCCGAATAAGACTTCATGGATTCGTTCATCTGCAAATTTCTTTAGAAGCGATTTTTTCTTCTTCAAATAAAAGAAATAGAACACGACCAATACCGGTAAAAGGTATAAGAAGTGCAAATATTCCGGATGAGCAAATCGAAACATAAAAGTCTTTTTCTCTTTAAGGTAATTTTCTAAAAATTGTTTTTGATAAACCTATCTCAACTAATAACAGAATCAATCCACTCCAAAGCCAAGGGAAGTAAAGCTCTCTCTTGTTTTTGTAAGAAGTCACTTCAAATTTTGTTTTTTCAAGTTTATCTATCGCTTGATAGATTTCTTCTAATTTTTTGTTGCCGGTTGCGCGGAAATATTTTCCATCTGTCGTCTGGGCAATTGTCCGAAGTACCGCTTCATCAATTTCAACCGGAACCATTTGATAACGGATTCCGAATGGAGTTTGGAAAGGATAAGGGGCTTGTCCCATCGTTCCGATCCCGATGGTATATACTCTTATTCCAAAATTTTTCGCAATATCTGCCGCTGTTAAAGGATCAACTTCGCCGGCGTTGCTAACTCCATCGGTGAGTAGAATCATCACTTTACTTTTTGCTTTTGAATCTTTTAAACGATTTACACCGTTTGCAATTGCATTGCCGATCGCAGTTCCATCTTCAATCATTCCGCTTTTAACTTCTTGAAGAAGATTTTTCAGCACGGCATAATCAATGGTTAATGGACATTGAGTAAAAGCGTCGCGTGAAAAAATCACCAGACCGATTTGATCTGAAGTTCTGCCGGAAATAAACTCCTGTGTAATTTTTTTCGCAGCTTCCATTCTATTGGGTCTAAAATCTTCGGCAAGCATGCTACCGGAAATATCAAGTACAAGAACAACATCAATTCCTTCGGTATAAATATTTTCTCCGCTGGAAAAACTTTGCGGTCTTGCAAGCGCAATAATTAAAACGATAAATACCAGCATCCGTAAATAAATCGGCGTGTCTGATAATTTTTCTTTCCAGCTTCTTTTTCTTTGGTCAAATAGTTTAACGTTTGAATAAACGATTGACGGTTCAACAGTTTTAAACTTTTTGTAATAAAAAAAGAGGGAAACCGGAATCAATAACAACAGCCATAAAACAAGCGGATAAGCAAACGTAATCCCGGAGTTAAACATTTTGTTCTCCGGACTTTTGTTCTTGTTTGGCTGCCGGAATTGTTACAGTAACAATTTGTCTCGCCTGCTTAATCATCGCTTCATTAATTTCATTAAGCGGAATGAACTTTGCGAATTTCACCATGTCGGCATTTTGCAGAAAATCTTTTGTAAGAGGAATAATCTCTGAAGAATCGTTCTTTGTTTTCAACAGTTCAAGAGTTTCTTCAGTCGTTAATTCCAAAGCCGGAAATGAAAATCGTTTTTCAAAATAGGTACGAATGATCTCGGTAATTTCCGTATGATACTCTTTTACTTTTCCGCTTTGCCAAAGTTTTTTCGCTTCCAATTCATCAAGTGAATTTAATGCAATCTCATAAGACGGTTTTTGAATTTCAATTTCTTCTTCTTCCACATCTTTCCGTTCAAAATACTTTTTGTAGATGAAATAAAGTCCCGTAACAACAAGTAAGATAGCCGCTATCCACATCAGCAATTCCAACCAATTGAAAGGAATAACTATCGGTTCTTTAATATCTTTTGCTTCTTTTGTAGTATCAACTGCTAATGTATGTACAACTAAATTTATCGAGTCGGTTGTTAGAATAGAAAATGCTGTATCCTTATTCGTTTTGTAAGGAATTTGAAATGAGGGAATTGTAACGTTTCCGGAATCAAAACCGGCTAAAACAAAATGATAGACAAAAGAATTTACTCCATTCTCTTCTTTTTTCTGAAGTGGAAGTTGCTCAATGAATTCAAGTTTTTTTAGCGAATCTCTAATTGATGGAAAAAAAAATTCCACATTCTTCTGCGCGGAAAGCTCCACTAAATAATTAATGTAATCACCAACCAAATAATTTGTTGAATCGACCGACACTTTGCTTTTTACCTCTTGAGAAAAAGTAAGTGAAGTAAAAACAAAAATGAAAACAGAAAAAAGGAAACTAACCCGCTTTACCATCGTTTCTCGCGCATTCTGAAAAAATTAACTAACGGTTTGATGTATGATTCCTTTGTGTTTATTGTTATTCCGTCAAGTTTGCTTGAAGTAAAAAGTGATTTTTGTTCATTGCGGAATTTTTCTCTATGATGATGCAGCCAGAATTGGAATGATGCATCGCTTGTGTCCAATGTTTTTTCTTTCCCGGTTTCAGGATCAACAAAACGAACTAATCCCATCGGCGGAATTTTTTGTTCCCGTTCATCTATTAACGTTATGCCGATGAAATCATGTTTCTTGCCAACCATGCGTAAAATTTTATCGTAACCGGTATCTTGAAAATCCGAGATGAGAAATGCGATGCTTCTTTTCTTAATCGCTTTATTAAAATATTCCAAAGCCCCACGAATGTTTGTACCTTTGCCTGATGGTTCAAACGAAAGAAGTTCACTGATAATACGTAACGTATGCGATTTCGATTTTTTCGGTGGAATAAATTTTTCAATTTTATCCGTGAACAAAATAAGTCCGACTTTATCGTTATTCTTCAATGCAGAGAAAGCCATGATCGCGCTTATTTCAGCAGCTATTTGTTGTTTGGTTGATGCAGTACTTCCGAAATATTGAGAACCGCTTAAATCAACAATCAGCATCACCGTAAGTTCGCGTTCTTCCTCAAATATTTTTATAAACGGATGCCCGAACCTGGCTGAAACGTTCCAATCAATATTCCGAACGTCATCACCTATTTGGTATTCACGGACTTCCGAAAATTCCATTCCCATTCCTTTAAATACCGAATGGTATTCACCGGAAAAAACCTGATTCACCAAGCCTTTAGTGCGGATTTCCAGTTGTCTGACTTTTTTTAGAAGTTCTTTTGTTAGCATTTATTTGTTAGTTGATATTGTATGTTGACACTCATACGGTTTTTATAATTACTATTAAGGTACTTCAACTTTATTAAGAATTTCGCTGATAATATTTTCTGAAGTAATTTCCTCAGCTTCGGCTTCATACGATACAGCAATTCGATGGCGTAAAACATCGTAAGCGATCGTTCTTACATCTTCCGGAATAACGTAACCGCGTCTTTTAATAAATGCCATGGCACGGCTTGCTATCGCTAAATTTATTGAAGCTCTTGGTGAAGCGCCGTAACTTATTAAATCAGTTAGTTTGTCAAGATTAAAATCTTTTGGAGTTCGGGTTGCAAAAACAATATCAAGAATATATTTCTCAATTTTTTCGTCCATGTAAATTTGCTGTAAAAGAGCCCTTCCATTTAAAATGTCTTGGGAAGAAACGACGGGATTAATTTTATTCTCAATAGCAGAAACGTTTTGCCGCATGATTTTAATTTCTTCATCTCTCTGCGGATAAGTTATTTTCACTTTCAACATAAACCTATCAACTTGAGCTTCCGGCAACGGATAGGTTCCTTCCTGCTCAATCGGATTTTGTGTTGCGAGAACTAAAAATGGTTCTTCAAGTTTAAATGTCGTTTCTCCGATAGTAACTTGTCTTTCCTGCATCGCTTCAAGCAGCGCGCTTTGAACTTTGGCGGGAGCGCGGTTAATTTCATCTGCTAAAATAAAATTTGAGAAGATAGGTCCCTTGCGGATGAAAAAATTCCCATCTTTCTGATTGTAAATTTGTGTGCCGATAATATCAGCCGGCAACAGATCAGGCGTAAATTGTATGCGCTGAAATTTTGCCTTCATAGCAGAAGCAAGGGATTTGATAGCAAGCGTTTTAGCCAAGCCCGGTACGCCTTCCAATAAAATATGACCGTTCCCAAGCAAACCGATCACCAATCGTTCAACCATCGCTTTTTGTCCAACAATGACCTTCCCGATTTCCACCATTAATAAATCAACAAAAGCGCTTTCTTCTTTAATTTTTTCGTTTAAAACCGTTATATCCAATTCTACACCTCATAAGTTGAAAATTTTGATTTATTCTAAGATTAGACGAACTCTAAGTTAAAAATGTTGCAAGAAATATGAAAAATTTTTTACCCTAAAATTTTAAACACCGCAAATTTAAGATACGAAGTTTCTTCCATCAGAGGCAACTTGGGATGGTCAAGCGAGGCTTCGTTAAAATGAATAAGCTGAATTGTTTTATTTGCTTTTTGTGCAGCCCTGGCAATAACGGAAATAAACTCCGACTTTTTTAAATGAAAAGAACATGAGGAAGTTACAAGAAAACCTCCGCTAATAATCTTTTGTATAGCTAACCGGTTAAGTTTTTCATATCCCTTTTCAGCAGTTTTTAATGTTTTTTTATTCTTAGCAAATGCCGGAGGATCGACAAAAACAAGATCATATTTCTTGTTGTTCGCTGTCTCTCGTTCTAAGAAATCAAAAACATCGTAAACAACAAATTCAGTATTGCCGGATAAATTATTCAATTCAAAATTCTTTTTCACTTTTTCAAGTTCATTTGCTGAGGAATCAACAAACGTAACATCGCTTGCGCCCGCATGCAAAGCGTGCAAGCCGAAGCCTCCTGAATTGCAAAACGCATCAAGAACAGACTTGCCGGAAGAAATTTTTTCTATAAAGAATCTATTATCCGATTGATCAAAATAAAAACCGGTTTTCTGCCCATGTGAAAAATCTATTTCAAATTTCAGGGAACCATCAGAAATAATTTCATTCCCGGCGCTGCCAAGTAAAATGAGATTCTCTTCAGAAAGTCCTTCTAATTTTCTGAAATAAGGTTCGTGTTTGGTAAAAATATTTTCCGCAGAATAATCTTCCTGCAATATTTTTTTGATAAGTTCCAGATTTTTCTCCATCCCGGCAGAGTAAATTTGAAGAACAAAAGTGTTGTTGTACTTATCAATTACCAAACCCGGAAGAAAATCGCTTTCACTGAAAACCATCCTGAACGCTTCACGGTTTGGATAAAAAGTTTTTCTCAATTCGTAAGCCGATTTCAGCCGATCGCGAAATAATGATTCCAAATCACTAATTAAATTGCGGGAAAGTATCCGAACTGTAATAAGTGAGTTTTTGTTAAAAAATCCAGTTCCGAGTAAATTATTTCTTACGTCGTAAACCTCAACAATATCACCGCTTTGCGGTTCTTCTTCAATTTTATTTATTTCATTACTAAACACCCAGAGATGGCCGTTTACTATTCTATTTTCTTCGTTTCGATTGAGAATAACTTTTTTCAATTCGTTTTTGCCGTTCGTGTTAATTAAAATAAAAATGCCGTAGCAAACCTATGAAGATTTTTAACTACGGCAAAAGTAATAATTCTTGCTCTTAAAGATTTTCAAGGACCCTTGTTATGCGTTGAGCAACTTCTTCTGCAATTGAAGCGAGTTCTATATTCCCAACTGCTTTCATTGATTCCAGCGGATTAACTGCAGAAACTTGAACGCCGCCTTCTGCTTTTTCCTGCACAATAAAATTGCAAGGAAGTAAAACGCCAATGTTCTCTTCAGCTTGTAGGGCTTTATAGGCAAATGATGGATTGCATGCACCGAGAATTTTGTATTTGCGGAAATCAACGTCTATTTTTTTCTTCAATGTTGCTTGCACATCAATCTCGGTCAACACACCAAATCCTTCTTTTTTCAATTCCTCTGTAACTTTTTCAATGGTTTTATCAAAAGAAAGACCAATTAATTTTGAATGATAGTAAGCCATAATTTCTCCAATTTTTTAGTTATTAGATGATAAAATCAACATTGCGATTCATCGCTTTCAAGAACTTCCAAAAGTTTTCCCTCACGCAATGAGTAATCAGACAGATAAATCCCTAAAAGATTCAACTCATAAAATATTGTTTGCAGAATTATTGCTCCAGCAGGTAATATATCGGCTCTATCTGGCTCAATTCCTGGAATAGTTTTCCTCTCATTAATCGTTTTTTTTGAAAGAAGTAATTCCACAGATTTATTTAGTTCTTCCCTTGTTAATGTTTTCTCATCCTGATTTATTAAATTCAATTCAGCAAAATTTGTCCATGCAAGAGCTTTCATAGCATGAATAGTGCCGGAATTCCCCGTCACTAAATCAACTTTTTCCGATATTAGTTTTTCTCTTACCGGCAGCATTTCTGTTCTTATGAAAACACGTGATTCATCAATTTTATTTTGATCTAGAGCACCATTTGGGAAAAAACGAGAGGATAAACGAACTGCGCCGAGCTTTAAACTTTCGACGAACAATATTTTACCGGAGCTGCCAAGAATAAATTCCGTACTTCCCCCTCCGATATCCAGACAAAGAATATTATTAGAAAGAACTTTCGCCTCAGAATATAAAATGGCTTTGTAAATTAAATAAGCTTCCCTTTCTCCTGAAAGAATCTCAATTGAAATTCCGGTAGTTTTTTTAATATGCATCAAAAAATCATGTGCGTTAGTTGCTTCCCGAACCGCACTGGTTGCTGTGGCTGTTATCATGCACAAAAATGAATTTGAAATTTCTATTAACTCAAGAATAATTCTTTCCGCTTGTGTAAAATCTTTTTCGGATAAAAAAGATTTTCCGTTTTGCTTTTGTAAAGCAAGTCGGTAAATAATTCTTTTTCGATAAATCACCGAGAAAGATTTATCTTTTTCAATTTGATAGATAACAAAGTGAAAGGAATTCGATCCGATATCGAGAATTGCTTTATGTTGTTGGAAATTCATGGGCTGAACTATTTTTTATCGGCTAAAAGAATTTTACACAACGAAAATACTTCTTCCACCGTTACATCATTAATAAGATCTGACTTACGCAGAAAATATTTTTGCTCCCCGATCGGAGCCCAATTAAACGGATTAGTCGGTCCGAAGATCGATATTTGAGGCGTTGGAGTAGTTCCGGCAACATGCATTATGCCGGTATCGTTTGTTATAAACAGATCACTCTTTGCAATTAGCGCTGCTACTTCGGGAATACCTTTATTCCAAAATAACTTTGTTTCAGAAGAAACATTGTGCTGAATTATTTCAATTATTTCCAAATCATCCGGCCATCCGGTAAGATAAATTGCCGGTTGATAATTTTCTTCTAAAAGATTTATTAATGCAATAAAATTCTCAAAAGACCAACGGTTAGGTGGTTTTCCGGCTCCAACATGAAGCCCGATGATCTTCCCCCTCTTTCGCGTATATGATTGAAGAAATTCTTTTGCGTCCTGCTCGTCTTTTTCATCATAGCAAATCTCAGAGCCAAAGTCATTAGTTGAGATACCAAACGGTCGGAGGAGGTCGAGACTAAAATCCGAGACATTTGCATCCGGATATTTTTTCCAATCCAGATTAATTCTTCTATCAAAAAAAAATGCCGAAAGATTTTCTTTACCGCTCAACGAATTAGGACCAATTCTAATTTTAGCGTTAGCAACTCTACAAAGCAAATTGCTCGTAAAGGAAATAGAAACCGTTACGGGAACAATCGCAAGGTCATAATCTTTTCTCAAAAAATGAATCATTTTTTTTATGTAATCAAAAGAAAATATTTTACTTTTATCAAACACAAAGAGTTCATCAATAAATTTACTTTTGTGCAAAGCATTTTTGTTTGTGGGACTAACGATTACTGCTACTTTCGCCGAAGGGAATTTTTCTTTTAAGGCTCGAAAAACCGAAACGCTTGCAAGTAAATCTCCAAGCTGATTATGTTGACGAACGACAAGAATTTTCTTCGGTTGGCCAACCTCATAGCTGTAATTTTCTTTCAATCCCCAAAACTTTTTTAATAAAGAGTATAATATATTTTTCATTATAAATAACTACTGATCATCTTCAACGGTTTTCTTATCATCTTTGATTTCTTTAAAATCTATATCAATAACATCTTTTTCATTATAAGATCTTTTTTGAGATTCGTTCTCTCTTTTTTTTGCAATAGTTGAAGAAGAGATTGCGCGTACAAAACGAATAATCTTCAAAGAAAAATAGATGAGCAATGCATAAATGATAAGTTTAATAAACATTATAAAATCCTTTTCGCTTCAGGTTGAAAATACTCAGTGAATCCTCTGTCGGCCCTGAATATCGCCTGAAATAATTCTTCAAAATCTTTCTGACTATTTACAAAATCCATTTCGGTTGTGTTTACAATTAACAGAGGTGTCGTAGCATACCGGAAGAAAAAATCGTTGTAGGCTTCACTCAATTCTTCAATATAATTCCTGGTTATGTTGCGCTCAATTTGCCTGCTCCGTTTTTTTATATTGTACATTAAGCGGTCAACGCTCGATTGCAAATAGACGACCAAATCCGGCTGGCGAAGATTTTTAAATAAAAGGGGGAACACCGACTCATACAATTTTAATTCTTCGCCGGAAAGATTGAGATAAGCAAATATTTTATCTTTCTCAAAAATATAATCGGCAACAATAAATTCGGAAAACAAATTTTCTTGATGAAGTGCTTGCTGCTGTTTGTAACGGTTCACTAAAAAAAACATTTGCGTCTGGAATGCATAACGATTCCGTTCATTGTAAAATTTTTCCAAAAAAGGATTTACTTCGAACTGCTCAACAATTAGCTGTGCGTTAAGTCGTTCTTTTAATTTTACTGCAAGGGAAGTTTTTCCTGCGCCGATTGCGCCTTCAACTGCTATGTACCGGACAACTTTATCACTTGGCAACGCCATAAGATTCCTTTAAACTGTTTGGAGATGAAAAAACATTTATAACATATTGTTCATTTTCTGGCAACACAATATCACAAATACTTTTTTTTGACCCGGGATGAAAAAAACCGGGGGCAATTTCACAAAGTGGAACGAGAACAAAATCCCTTACCGGAATATAAGGATGTGGAACCGTTACTCTTTTATCGGAATAAACGAGGTCATCGAAAAATAAAATGTCTAAGTCAATTTCCCTGCATTCCCACTTCTCCCTTTTTTTTCTGCCAAGCTGCTGTTCAATTCCTTTAAGAAAATCCAGAAGAGTATGAAGTTCAAATCCAGTTTCAATTGCAATAACGCAATTAAGAAAATTCCCTTGATCTTTTATTCCGAACGGTTTGGTTTCATAAACCGACGAAATTTTTATTATACGGCAAAGAGAAGATTGTTCAATAAGTTCAACCGCTTTTTGCAAATAAGAAAATCTATCGTCAAGATTTGAACCTAATCCGATATAGCTAATATGCTTTTTCGCTCCATCCATTACAATTTCTCAACACTTTCATTCCACTCATCGCGGGTTTTTACAACTTCAACTTCAACAGAATCGACAACTCCGCCAATCGGTGGATTATTTTTCCTAACGCGCAACGCAATCTTATGAACAGAAGGAAAAGTTCGAAATAATTCATCAACCATTGCATTAGTTAAAGCTTCAATCAAATAAAACTTTTTCCGTAATGCAAGATTACTCATAACGTTATAAACTTGCTCATAGTTTATTGTCTCCTGCAGCTTATCTGTTGTAGCAGCGTGGGCAAAATTAGTGTACAGATCAACGTCGGCTTCAAACTTGCCGCCGATATTTTGTTCTTGTTGAAAAACTCCGTGGTATCCGTAAAAGGATGCTTTTTTAATTCTGATAATGTTTAGCATACTGTATTTATTTCTTCATAATTTTTTGTTTCAAACTTGATAAGTTCGCGATCAACAAGCCGGTTAACACAAAAAAACTTCCGAAAATTTGATTGGGCATCAGCGTTTCATCTAGGAAGATCCAGCCAATTAACAATGCAATAATAGGAGTAATAAACGCTGTTAACGAAAGTAAAATAATGTTTATTCTTTTCAACAACCAATAATATGCGGTAAAAGTAACCACGCTGCCTATTATTCCAAGATAAAAGACAGATGCAATGGCTTTGGTATCAAACTTCAGTGAAGAAGTATCTTCAAATAAAACTCCAAGCAGAAGCATTCCTACTCCGGCTATCGCCATTGGAATTAAGTTCATCGAGAGAGCGTGTAAATGCTGTCCATATTTTTTAATGGAAACAGCAATAGTTGATTGCAGTAATCCGCTAACCAAAACCGCCAACATCCCAAGAAAATAGTCCATCCCAATCGTGAAAATATTTTGAGAGAAAATAATAACAATACCGGAAAAACCGAAAATCATTCCAAAAATTTTTATTAATCCTATTTTTTCTTCCGGAATAAAAATCCGTGTGAACAGCGCAACAAAAAAAGGATAAACTGCAAACAACACAGCAGCCAATCCCGAAGGAATAAATTGCTCTCCCCAATAGACTAATCCAAACGGTAAAATAAATGAAAAAACTCCCATGAAATAATAGAGCCGCATGGAAATTTTATCCTGCTGAATGGAGATCGAACGGATCTGCATGATGATATAAATAACAATAGCGGCTATCGAAAACCGCAAACCCGCAGAAATAAGGGGCGTAAGCGAGTCCAAGCCAAGCCTAATTGCAAACCAGGTTGAGCCCCAGATCAAGCAAATTAAAATATAATTTGAAGCTATTTTTAAATTAGAATCCAATCATTAACCTTTCATCGCTAGCACGCCGAGCGTTCTGCCGGATAACTTGCCGTCTCTTCTGTAGGAATGGAATAAAAAACTCCATTCAAAACTGCATAGTGTGGAAAGCTGAATATTTTCTTTCCGCACTTCAAATTTACGCAAAATGTCATAATTAATTTTAGCGACGTCGAGAAGGAATTTTTCACCATTCGGCAATAAATATTTTTCATCAAAATTTCGGGCAACTTCCTCACCAACTTCATAATTTTTTTGACTGATTGAAGGTCCTAAATACGCTATAATTTCTTTCGGATCTGCTTTACATTCTTCTTCAAGTTTAAGGATTGTTTTTCCCAAAATTTTAAGCGATGTACCAAGCCACCCCGAATGCACTCCTGCAATAATTTTTCTTTTGGGTTCAAAAAGAAAAATGGAGGTGCAATCTGCGGTACTAATTGCCAAACCAAGATTAGGTTTATCAGATATCATTGCATCGCTTTCGCCTTGATTGCTGGGCTTATCAACAAAAATAATTCTGTCTCCGTGAATTTGATTTTGTGTAGCAACCCTGTTTTCCAAACCAAGCGATTTATAAAACCTTTGCCTATCCGTTTCTACTCTCTCGTTATCATCGCCCACAGTTAAAGAAAGATTAAAACCAAACGGAGAATTTGCTTGTCCATCAATTTTTGCCGCCAATCCGAAAATAATATTTTGGCAGCCGTTTAATACGAGAGATTTGAGTATGACCATAAAAGTTAGTTAGAATAAAAGAAATACTTTATTTTAGGGAAGAAAATCTAATATGCTTTTAATTTTCTTTTCCAAAGATATTAAAATATTTCCTCGACAATCATTAATAGTAAAAGAAAAGGATAAATTTTTGAAAATTCTCATTTCAAATGATGACGGAATTGATTCACTCGGAATTTTTCATTTATACAATGCTTTAAAAGAAATCGGTGAAGTTACAGTTGTAGCGCCGCTGAGCGAGCAAAGCGCAGTCGGACATGCAATAACGATGATGCATCCTTTACGAGTTATAAAATTTTATAAAGACGGAGATTTTTTCGGTTATGCAGTCGATGGAACACCTGCCGATTGTGTAAAAATGGGTGTGAGAAATATTCTCGGTTTTCTTCCCGATATTGTTGTCTCCGGCATTAACCACGGCTCAAATACCGCAACAAGTGTAATATATTCAGGAACTGTTTCAGCCGCAAGGGAAGCGGCGATAATGGATATCCCGGCAATTGCAATTTCCGTTACAAGCCACAGCGTTTCCAACTTTGCCACAGCTTGCGAAACCGCCAAAAAACTTGTTTTATTGATCGGAGAAAAAGGATTGAAAAAAGGAACCCTGCTTAATGTGAATGTTCCCGACTTACCCGCCACCGAAATAAAAGGGATGTACTTGACGAAACAAGGAAAATCAAAATGGGATGATGTCTATGAAAAAAGAATTGATCCTTACGGGAAAGAATATTTTTGGCTCACCGGAGACTTTATTGAAACAGATGACGATCTATCTTTAGACCAATTTGCGGTTAAACAAAATTATGTTTCAGTTACACCGATTCATTTTGATTTAACTGATCATGAAACATATAACGAAATGAGCGGGTGGAAAATTGATTCTCTGCTTTAATCTGTTTTCACTTTTTAGATTTAACGCATAATGAATATTTCATTTCAGATTAATTGGTTCCTTCTTGTTGGGTTTGCTTTGCTGCTTGCCGGATATGCCATTTTTGTGTACCGGATTACTGTTCCTGAAATTTCCCGGCAGAAAAAAATTCTCCTAACGTTGTTAAGAATTCTTGCTTTGGTTTTGCTCTTTCTGTTAATTTTTGAACCGCTTCTTAAAATTGAAAAGAAAAAAATCATCCAACCGGTGCATTATTTTTTTGTTGATAATTCAAAATCGTTAAAACAATTCGAAGATAAGTCTCCGTTCATTTCAGATAATCTTTTAAAAGAAATAAAAAAACTTCCCATTAATTTTTTTAAATTATTTTCTTTCGGAAGCAATATTTCTCAAGAGTTGAAATCCGATTCTGCAAAATTTTTATTTAACGAACCGGCAACAAATTTCTCGAAAATATTTTCTTCATTACAAAAAGAAGAAAATATCGCCTCCATAACCATTGTAAGCGACGGCATTATTAATGAAGGAACAAGCCCGCAATATCAAGCTGAAAAGCTTAACGTACCGGTTTTTACCATCGGAGTTGGTGATTCAACTACAAAAAAAGATATTTCAATTCAAAATATTCTTCACAACGAATTTCTTTATACCGGAACAAGTACACCGTTTATCCTCTCTGTTTTACAGCATGGTTTCAACGGAGCAAAAACGACACTTTCAATTTTAGAAGATAATTCACTCTTTGAAGCGAAGGAAATTTCATTTACTGAAAATGAACTTCAGAACATTGAATTTTTATATAAGCCAAAATCTCCCGGTGAGAAGAAAATTTCATTCGTTCTTTCTTCTTTGCCAAATGAATATTCAATTGAAAACAACAGGCAATCTCTATTTGTAAAAGTTTTGGATAGTAAGTTTTCGATTGTTCTCATTGCGGGTGCTCCATCAGTAGATGTAACATTTATAAAAAATTCTTTGCAAGCGGATACGAACAATTTTGTTCAATCATTTACGCAAATAACTTCATCGCAGTTTCTCGAAAAGAAATTACCGGATAATGCTCTTGATAAAGCGGATGTTCTTTATCTTGTAAATTTTCCTTCTTCGCAAACGTCCAATCAATTAGTAGAAAAAGTTACAAAACTTATTAAAGAAAAAAGTCTTCCATATTTTTTTCTATTAACTTCTTCGGTTGATCCGGTTAAGCTGCGAATTCTGCAAAATGAATTGCCTTTTGGTTTTACTCGAACCGATAAATCGGTAGTTGAAGCGCAACCGGTAATAGAGGATGCAACTCTTCGAAATCCTTTGCTGCAATTCAGCGGGAAAAATATTCTTGAACAATGGAACAACCTTCCGCCTGTTTACAAACCGAATTGGGAGCTCACCGCAAAGCCCGAAAGCGAAGTTCTTGCAAAAACAAGGATTAACAATATTGCGCTGAACTCGCCTTTAATTCTTTCCAAACGAATCGGCGGCAAGCGCGCGATTGCTGTTTTAGCCGCTGATATCTGGAAATGGAAACTGCAAAAAGCCACCGCACAACTGGATTTATTCGACCGCTTTTTATCAAACGGAACAAAATGGCTTCACGCTGTTGAGCAAAAAAAGCAAGTGACTATTTCAACTAATAAGAAGTTTTATTCAGCTGGAGAAAAGATTTATATTACTTCGGAAGTTTATGATGAAGCTTTCCACGTAGTAAATGATGCAGAAATCAAGTGTTCGGTGATAAATAATGAGAATGAAATTTCGGTTTCTTTTTCCAATATTGGAAGCGGTTTATACGAAGGAGAAATTACAGAAATTGGAAAAGGTGATTATACTTTTTCGGGAGAAGCTTTTCTTGATCATAAATCGCTCGGGAAAGATAACGGTAGATTTTCAGTCGGTGATATTGATTATGAACTTCAGAATACAACCATGAATAGCGATTTACTAAAACTTTTAGCAAAAGAAACCAAAGGGAAATTCTTTTATAATTCATATGTTAATCTATTTGTTAAGCTAAATGAGATCAGTAAAAATTCAAGCAAAAATAAAATTGAAGTTAATGAATACAGGCTTTGGTCAAGTGAGTTAATGCTTGCGCTTATTATTTTATTATTTGCTGCCGAATGGTTTTTGCGGAAACGAGAAGGTCTGTTGTAAGCTGTAATGAAACTGCTTTTCGCCATATTTGATTTCATTCTCCCTCGATTCTGTCCTGCGTGCCAAAAGAAACTCTCGCTAATTGAAAAACTTATTTGCGAAGATTGCCGAAATACTTTCGTATCTACAGATGAACAATTACTTCAATTTGAATACGAAAGAAAATTTTCCGAATCCAAAGTCATTTCTGATTTTTATCCTCTTTTAGTTTTTGTGAAGGATTCTCCCTTGCAACAAGTAATTCACCAAATCAAATATCAGAAAAAATTTTTATTAGCCGTTGAACTTGGCAAAATGCTTGGTAATTCACTTTTGAAAAATAAACCCGGCTGGAAAGTTGATATCATTCTTCCAGTTCCGCTTCATTCATTAAAGAAAGCCGAAAGAGGATTTAATCAATCGTTTTACATTGCAAAGGGTATTAGTAAGGTGACAAAATTCCAGGTTTCACATTCGATCATAAAAAGAAAAAGATATACCGAATCACAGACGAAGAAAAATTTAAATGAACGCGCCGAGAATATGTCTGAAGCATTTATTGTGAAGCATGCCGATAAAATTGGTGGGAAAAACATTTTACTGGTAGATGATGTTATCACTACCGGAGCAACGATCCGTGAGTGTGGTAAAAAACTTCAAGAATACGGAGCAGCCAATATTTATGCGGCTTCCATCGCACTTGCCGAATAAGTTATCTTATTCAGTTTTCTTAATCGTAATCTTTTTCATAATCTTAATCATTTTTATATTTTAATTTTAACGCAGATTAAGAATACGATTAAGATTAAGAATTACTTTTTTGGCGTAGGACCTAAACGAATAACTTACATTCTTTCCGGAGCAGAAACTCCAAGGACACTCAATCCGTTTTTTATAACAATTTTAGTTGCGAGAGCCAGAGAGATGCGCGCTTCAGCAAGATTTTTCTCCGTCCCTAATATTCTACAAAATGTATAAAATTTGTGAAAAGACGCTGCTAATTCTTCAAGATAAGTAGCTATTCTGTTTGGTTCAAAATACTCGGCAGCAAGTAATACTTCTTCTTCAAATTGATGAAGTTTTCTTATCAGCTTCTGTTCTTCATCTGCCACTAAAAGATTTAGATGGTCGGTTGAAGCTGCTAAATTTTCATTTTCAATTGTACGCACGATAGAACATATTCTTGCGTGAGCGTATTGCAGATAAAAAACGGGATTTTCATCGGAATGTTTTTTTGCAAGCGCCAAATCAAAATTCATGTGCGTTGAAATATTTCGCATATTAAAAAAGTAGCGTACAACATCAGCGCCGACTTCATCAGTCAATTCATCAAGCGTAACGTAATTTGCTTTGCGGGTTGACATTTTTACGATCTCGCCGTTCTGTGTGATGGTTACAAATTGATGGATGAGAACTTTAACTTTGCCAGAATCATATCCGAGCGCTTGTAATGCCGCCATAACATCTGGATATGTAGCATTATGATCCGAACCAAATAAATCAACCATGAGATCATAATTTCTATCAAACTTTGTTATATGATAGGCGACATCAGGCAAACGGTAAGTCGGTTCACCGGATGATTTCACTATCACTTTATCCTGTTGATTTCCAAGTTCTGAAAGTTTTAACCAGATTGCCCCCTCTTTTTCGTAAGATAGATTTTTTTCGGAAAAAGTCTTTAAAAGGTCCGCAATTTTCTTCTCATCATACAAACTATTTTCATTAAAGAAATTTTTATGTTTTATGTTTAATCGCAAAAGAGTTTTTTCAATATCAAGAAAAATTTCTTTTTCTGCTTTTTCTTTAAATTTTCCTTCGGCAGCTTCATTCCGTAACGAATCGCCAAATTCATTTTTTAAGTTTTCGGCAATGGTTTTTATATAATCGCCCTGATAATAATCCTCCGGGAAATCAACAACATCGCTTAGCAGTTCTAAATAACGAAGACGTACTGAATCGCCAAGCACGCGCATTTGTCTGCCCGCGTTGTTAAAATAATATTCGCGGTCAACTTCGTAGCCTGTCCATTCTAAAAGATTTGCAAGAGTATCACCGCAGACTGCATTTCTGCCGTGCCCAACGGTCAATGGTCCGGTTGGATTTGCAGATACGAATTCAACATTTGCATGTTTACCAGCATGTTTTTTTGATTTACCGAATTCATCTTTTTCGATGAGAATTTTTTCGATTTTTTTCGTAAGAAAATCAGGATGAAAAAAGAAATTGATAAATCCCGGTCCGGCAATTTCAACTTTCGTAATCTTTGTCGGGTCGATAGCTAAGTGAGTTATAAGTTCGTTTGCAATTTCACGTGGATTTTTCTTTAAAATCTTAGTTAGGAGCATCGCAGCATTAGAAGAAATATCTCCGTGTGTTTCAATTTTCGGCTGGTCGAAACCGATTTGAATTTCTTTTAAATATGGTAACGTTTGAGCGGCTTCGTTAAAAAGCAAGGTCAAATAATTTTTCAACCGTTTCTCCCTATGGTTTCATCCTTCTTCGTTTTTGGTTTTACTGCGCTAACTTTTTTCGGTTTGGTTTCGACCTTTTCCATTTTCGGTTTTACTACTCGGACTTTTCTCGGTTTGGTTTCGACCTTTTCCATTTTCGGTTTTACCACGCGGACTTTTCTCGGTTTTGTTTCAACCTTTTCCGTTTTCGGTTTTGATGCACGGACTTTTGTTGGTTTATCTTCTACCTGCATGATTGGTGCATCACCCCAAAGTTTTTCTAAATTGTAATAAGCCCGAATGTCCTTCTGAAAAACATGAATAACTACATCAACATAATCCAGTAAAACCCACTGGAGAGCTGTTGTTCCTTCTTTGTGCCAAAGTTTGATTCCTTTATCGCGCAAAGTTTTATCAATATTATCGGCAATGGCTCTCACGTGCGTATCAGAATCAGCCGAGCATATAACAAAATAATCTGCAATCGCAGAAACAGTTTTTAATTCAATTACCTTTACTTCGCTTCCCTTTTTTTCAAAAATAAGTTGAGTAATTTTTTCTACCAGTTTTTTTGTTGTCAAAGTTTCTCCTTTGAATCTTTTAAATTAGAAAAATCTTTTCCGGCTAAAACCGTTATATCTAAAAATAAGGTTTTATTAATCTGCCGGATAATTTGTTGCTCGGGCACACCGAGAATCTTGGCAACTTTTTTTGCTTTCATCATATTGCCTGATCTATCTATGATAAGAGTTCTATCAACATTGAATTGATAATAATTCCCCGATTTAATAACATCAATTTGATTAATTCGTAAAAGGTCTGTCAGTTTATCTCCCATCCCTTCGATTCCGCAACCGTTTATTACTTCAGCTTTAATGGGAATCAAACTTATATTTCTATTTTTTAATTTTTCATCTGGAAATATTTTGATAGTTTTTATATAAGCCGAATATCCCAAGTATCCGTTGATTGAAAGAAGCAAAAAAATTGCCGGAAAAACAAACAAGAAAGAAGCAGTAACAGTTTTATTTTTATAACTTTTTTGCGATGTCTCTTTCAAAATCAATAGTCTAACTTATCTGACGAAAAAAAAGTTTTCATAAAGTCCGCCACCAAAACGGTTGTATCTATAAAAATCATTATAGAATCCACCAGGGATATTTCTATACTGAACGCTGATGTTCACGTCTTTCCAAGGTTGATAATTCAATTGTGCGCTGCTTAAATAAATACCGCTTAGTTGATTTTGATAATTCTTCCCGAAAGAACTGTAGGGTGAATGAACTAAACTTGCATCAACCTGCATATTAAAATTATCGGCAAATTTGTAGCTCAGACTGTTCGTATAAACGCCAAGCGCCAAACCGCTATTGCCGGATGTTGTGTAAGACATACTATAGGAATGAGACATAGAAAAATTCTCCGGATTGATAAACCCGAACAACAAAGCAGGAGCATTATTGTTAATCATTCCTTCTTGAATCGAAGGTTTAAAGATGTTTTTATCTTTAAATTGAGCAAAGCTATTCAATGAAGCAAAAACTAAAATGACTAAAAGAATTTTTTTCATACCTATTCCTATTTCTAAAATTCAAAAAAAATGATTCTTTTACAGAAACCTAAAGAGTGAAATCATTCTTCTTTGCAAATATAACCAGAAAAGAATGCCTGATGCAATACTCTTTAGTCGCTATTTCATTGAGAAAGTTTCCTTTAACCAAGCAAAGATATTCTTTAAAATAAGAAAAGCCGCATTTTGCGGCTTTTCTCAAAAGAACAGAGCAGAGAATTACTTCATCAAGATCATTTTCTTGGTTGAAGTGAAATCATTTGCTTTGATTGTATAGAAGTAAATACCGCTGGTTAAGCTGTTCGCTTTGAACGAAGCATTATATACACCTGCAGTTTTTTGTTCATTTACTAAGGTCATCACTTCTTCACCCAAAGTATTAAATACTTTTACGGTTACAAAGCTTTCTTGCGGAATACTGAAACGAATTGAGGTCTCAGGATTGAATGGGTTTGGATAATTCTGATCCAACATATAAACCGTTGGAATCGTGTTTCCAAGTTGTTCAACGCCAACACCACTGCGTGTGTATTTTCTGACAGCACCGGCAGAAAATGTACCTAAATAAGCTGTAGCGCCATCAGGGGAAAAGCCAATCGCTCTTGGTCTTTCGGCAGCATTTGCTGCAGTATAGAATGTCCAAGCCATTTTTTCACCAGATATGGTGTTTGTTTTGGTATCGTATGCGTACCACGTAGCAACATCATAATTAGTTACTTCACCGGTATGGCGATTCGGTAAATCATTGTAGGAACCTGAACTTAACCAAAGTTGATCTGGTTTTACCGGATCCCAAACTAATGATTCACAATCAAATCCTCTTAGAACGGTATCGGAAACAAATGTTGAAAATTCATCAGCTCTTTTCAATGTTTGAACATAATGAACCGAATATGCCGGATGGTAAACCGTGAGACCATTCTTAGAAACATCAATTGACCTGCAATAACCGGTAGTAATATCAAGAGCATTTCCTAAAAAAACACCTGCTTTATCAAACATTTTGATAGGACCACCAGGAATAACTGATCGAACATAGTAATTACCAGCTGCATCAACGCCAGGTTTAACAGTTCCGCCAATTCCCAAGACTAAACGGTTCATCAAACCTTCACCGGTTTTGTAATCGAACTTGTATAATTGGTCGAAATAAGCGGCAACAACATTACCATTTTCATCTAAAGTTAATCCACGTCCAGTCATTGCACTCCAAGCTGGTACAGTAATCATTACCGTAGTATCTAATGGATTTTTAATACTTTTGAAAGCCGTCTCTCCGCCAAGAGTATCTTTTACAACACCACCAACCTTATTGAAAAGAATGGGTGAAAAGCTAGCTTGGGTTCCATCAGGATTAAAAACATAGAGAGCTCTTACAGATGCTTTAACAGTTTTTAAAGCTCCTGTAGCAGCATCATAACCAGGAACTTGAAGAGAGTCCCTTGTATATGCATAATAACATTGGATCCAAATTTTTCCATCTGGATCAACTGCTATTCCGTGAGTACCCGCACCCTGGGTACTATCTGCCGGAAAGACAGAAGCAAACTGCCAAGTTTGAGCTTGGGAATTGAACGCCATCGCTACAAACAACGACAGCACTAAAAAGAATTTTTTGAACATGATTACTCCTTTTTTTTTGTGATTACTAATGTGCCATATTTATTGTAATATAAACATCAACAAATTTTTATATCTCTCATAATAGAGATACAATAAAAGAACACTATAATTTGAAATACAAATCTTAAAAAACTAATTTAATCCGTAATAAGGCGCGCCTCCTAAATTGTTCAAAGTATTGATTTTAATAATGGCTTCCGCTGGTGTTGCTGTATCATTTAAGTTGACTGCATGTCTCATTAAATACAAATACACATCAGAACCTCTCCAGAAAAATGAGTTAAATTTACATTTGTTAGAAGGGTTTAATACTCCGCTAAACAAAACTTGAGAACTTTTATCAGGTCTAACTTTAACTATCATCTCGACACCATCTGTGCCGATATATAAATCACCATCAGCAGAGAATGTAATTCCTCGGATAGTTCCTGTAGGATAAGTTGCTGCGTAATTGTAATATTCTTCGGCAATCCCTAAACTGTCCGAATTGATAATCGCGAAACGCCAAACACCTTCTGCCCCATCTTTGGAACAACCAACGTAAAGATAATTGTTGAAAACCCTAACCGAACGGATATTAGCATTAAAAGCGAATGCTTTTACATTCTTCGCTTGTGTTACTCTATAGAGCGATACATTGTTTCCGGCAGCCCACATGATGCCGTTTTGATCAAAATCAAAATCCGTTATTGTACCGACACCATTTGCAGAAGAAACCCAAGTTGCAGCAATTGTATTGGGTGCAATTTTAAATATTCCTTTTACTCCTCTTGCAGCATAAAGATCACCGGATTGCCCGAACTTCATACAGCTCCAAGATGTTTCAGCCCCTTTTGGAGCAAAGTCTGTCATAGTTCCATCAGGAGCAATTTTCTTAACTCCGGTTCCAGCGCTATCAACGGTGTAAGAAATATAAGCATTCCCAAATTTATCGTATGTTAGTGAGTATGGAGTGTCATTGAATTTAAATTCCTTAAAAACGATGGTTGCCGAGATCAATTTATATGATAATGAATTACTTATTTTATCAGCACTAAACTTACTTATTTTAATACTAATGGTATCTTTAACCAGGTTGGGAGCTTTAACAACTACCTTATTCGCATCAAGTGAAATGATTGTAGCAATTACATTATTAAAATAAACTGCCATCGCACTGGCAGAATCCGGAAAGTTGCTCCCTGTAATAGTTATTTCATCGACTCCTGCAAAAGCGCTATCAGCCGGAGATACTGAAGTAATTATAGGGGCTAAGACGTTGGAGAATGAGGGATTATAAAGTGGTTCAAGGTTATTCTGCTTATTGCAGCCCCAAAAGAGGAGAACTAATACAAATACGAATGCTGCCAGTAGTGTAGAAGTTAGGGAGTATTGTAAATATTTTTTTTTCATAAGTATTACCAAAATTTAATTACCTGTTAAATTCCAAAATGGATTGAAAATTTGTGAATATCGGAAAAAGAATCGGAATTCCATGGAATGTACGCATAGTCCAAGCCCACAGTGTACCCTTCAATAGATTTACTAAAGCCAATGCCGGTAGTAATATTATACTCACCTTCTTTTCCAGTTAAATATCCACCGCGCAAAGCAATTGAGTTCATAAACTTAAATTCTACACCGAGATCAACTTCTTCCACATTATCACGCGGGACAACTGAATCGAAAGCAAGTTGAATTGAATATTCGTTCTTATCAAGTTTTAACATATCGCTTAGGTTATAAGCAAATCCAACGCGGAAAGTTAAAGGAAGCTGGAATTTTTCCTGTTCTCTTTCAAGCTGAATATCTTTGGAGAAATTTTTAATTGACGCTGCAAAATCTAAACTTTGAATCCCTGTATGATAGAGAACTCCAAAATCGAACACCAATGAATTCGGTTTATAAATTGTCTTCGTTAATTCGGTTTCCGTAATGTCAACAACACCGGAAGTTAAATTCTGTATGGCATATTTAACAGAGCCGCCGATCGAAAATTTATCATTAAACGCTTTACCATATGTTACACCAAATGAAGAAGCGTTCGGATTGAAAATTCCGGTTTCTACATAACCCTGATTATTCCGCACGGTACCAATAAGATCGCCGTAATTCACATAAAGGAAAGAAAAACCTATAACACCGTATTCTCCATTTTCAGGCGCAAAAGTAACTCCACCGGTATAATATTTAATATCGGCAATCCAGCCAATTTGCCCGGTAGTTGCATCAACAAAATTTGTCTGTCTTGCTATGGATGCGGGATTGGAAAAAAGCCCGCTTGCACCAAGATTATCAAGGGCAGTAGCTGCGTCTCCCATTCCAGCCATTTTTGCATCCAAAGAAACTTGAAGGAATTTCATCCCTGTTTGTGCTAACTTCCTTTGCGAAAATCCGGAGGAAGCTAAAAACAAAGCAACAATCGAAACAGTAGTTAATATTTTTATTTTCATAAAGTTTCCTGCACCTTTATCGGATTATTACAAATTTTTGAATTTTTGTCTCACCGGAACTACCATCCCTTAAAACTGCGATATAAATTCCACTGACAATAATTTGATTGACATCGGTATTTAACTGATTCCAATCTATTTTTTTAGAACCTTTAGTAAACTGTGGGTCTTTATCAGTAAAAGTTTTTATTAATTCGCCATACTCGGTATAGATTTTAAGCGTATGGATATCAGGGATACCGTAAAAAGAAAGTCGTTTTTCTGAACCGCTCGTTCCTAAATTTGTTGAATTAGCGGCGGAAATAAATGGATTAGGAACAACTCTAAAGTCATTAAACACTACTACAGGTCCTGGAAGAGCCGGACTATAAAGTTGGGAGTAGAAGCGATTACTTTGAAGTTTTCCGGCGGGGATATTTAAAGCAGCATCTCCCGGGAAATTCTGTCCGATTGTTACGATATAATAATAAGAATCTATGCTCGAAGGAGCTGAATAATCATTATAAGAACGAACACTCTTATCCAATTCTGCTATCTTATGATAATTACTATCAACTCTTCCAATTGCGCGATAGACTTCGAATCCGGTTATATCCGGATCGTTCTCATTATAAAGTGACCACTTAAGTCCGACGCTTCGTGCAGAGGCGTCTGCGGAAAAAGAACTTACCGGTGCCGGTGTCTTTAGTACTTCAGGGTTTTGCCAGTTAGCCTGGTAATTTGCTATGGCTCTCTTAAATGTCTGAAATAAAGAATCTTTACCTGTAAAAAACGCTGTGTTTTTTACCAAAGCATTTTTATCCGCTTTGTATTGCCGACCAACTTCAATAGATTTTTCATAACTTAAGCCTGCAACGGCTTCAACAAAAACGATATGAATACTATCACCGTATTTTACTGTATAAGGTCCATACCCATTCCCCATAGAAGCACCGCCCTGAAAGGAAGTTGCTGGATCTTTTGTAGGCAAAATTGGATTGGTTTCGCCAATTTTATCTAAATGGCGAACATCGTGTCCTGAAGTCATAAAAGCATATTCATCTGTCATTTTGGAAGTATTATATGCATCATTTTGCGATTGAAGATTGCCATCAGATTCAAAAGTTTTCGTTGTGGAAGGCTGGTTTGTATCATCGTTTTGATCAGTTGTAGATTTATCAGCATGTAACGTTGCAACACCTGCAAATTGGGGAGCGCCTAATCGTCCGGTTGTATCACCGGCAGAAATGTAAAGAGCTGTTTTCCAAATTGGGCCGCCTAAATTATCATAATCGACAAACGGAGGATATTTTCCGTGCCAAACATATTGAGCGCGAATTTGATTTTCACCGGGTTTTTCCCATCCTGCAATTGTACTGGTCTTTCCATCTCCACGTGCGTCATAAGTCGAGTTCATTCCCCAACCTGTAGGATTACCAATTACGTATCTGGTCAATTCGCATGGGGCAAGCCTATATTGAAAAAATATTACAACATCATTTAAGGTGCTGTCTTTTCGTTCAATAGTAGAAAGATCTCCATCGATGTCTCCAGTATTTTTATAAACAAAATCATTTACAATATAATTTTCGTGGTACTGGTTTTGAAATTGAAAAATACGTCTCGTCATAGTTAAACCAATTTGTGTCCCTACAACAGTAACAATTTCTCTATCCCAAGGCATTGTTGGATCTACCTCATCAACAGAGAAAGGTTTGCCTTCGGTTGTAGCCCCTTTAACCTGAAGATTCGGTTCTTCATATTTACTTTTCATATAAAAAGAGATAGGGAAAACTTCTCCTTTACCAAAAACACGTGGACCAACATGAATAACTTTTTCTGTAACAAATCCAATTTTCGGATCGCCAAAGTTTTTTGCCCCTATCCACATACCTTTCCAAGCTTGAATATCCATATACGTGTATATCGCAGGCCATTGCATCCCATCCTGTTGAGTTTTGGCGGGACCGGAAACTTCAATTTCACATCCGATATCAGAATACCAATTATGGAGAGAACCAACAGACATATATTTAATTTCTTGAGAAAACGTAAGTACGCTATAAAAAGCTATAAGTATGAAGGTTTTGTGAAGCAGATTTATCAAGCGTTTATCTTTCATTTTTTTTCCTTCTACTTTAATTCAACTGAAATTTTAAGACCCCAATAAATATTACGGGGATTTAAGAATGAAGCCCATGATTGGTTTGGCATATCGATATATTGCTTTTTATCGAGTATCTCCTTCATTTTATTGTCCGGAACTTGTGCCCATGCACCGTTTGCATATTGTAAATAATTACCACTTTGTATTTCATAATAAACAGCGCTTGCGACAGGCGATGTTACTGTAGAAACATTCGTTACCGGAGCAATCGGAACGAACGATCCCTGTCGGTAATCTCCCGGTCTATCGCTACCGTCAATATTGATATAACCAAATTTTCCTTTTGATTCGTCTATAGCTGATGAGGGAAGATGAAGCGAGCGGATATAATCGTTATAATCATTAGCATCAATAAATCCGTAAGTGCTGAAATATTTAATATTCAAAGCATTATTCATATCTGCAAATATTTGGAGATTGACCGGACCAAATTTTATGTTTTTGCTAAAACGCAGATCCAATCCGTAAGAGTCTCTCCATTGCAAATTATTAGAAATACCGGGAATAGTTCCGGCTCCGCCGGTCCATGTTAAATAGTATCCAGACCTCCAACTTCCGATAACGCTAAGTCTCCAATCGGTTAATATCCCAATTCCTTCGAGCTCTGGACCAAAATCTTGACTTGGAGTAAAGAGATCAAGATTAACTCTTGCGAAAGGCTGAGGAACCGGTTTTGATTGTTCCCCTTCTGCTGTAGTTCTTAAATAATTCAGCATCAACTGCTGATTCTCGTAGTAGGTTGAATAATTAAAAAACCCTGAAGTTTCAAGAGAATACGTATAGTTTGCAAATCCCTGGATCCAATTACCCCTATTTTTTGTCAAAGTAATTTCAACTCCTCTAATATCTTCATAGGAATCGTTTTTAGGGATGTAATAATCTACTGCATTATCTTTACTTATATAATGAACAGAACGTTGCTGTTCGGTAACGTTTTTGTAATAGCCTGCGACCCTTATTAAATACTCATCCAACAACCCTTGTTCGTATCCCAACTCATAAGCAATAGTTTTTTGAAGAGGAAGATTCGGGTCTGATAACCTATCAATTCTTCCAGTGTAATTGTCCGTCCTAACTCTATAAAGATTTTCCGGAGTCGGGATTTGACGAAAAAATCCGTAGTTGAAATAGAGTTTGCTTGTTTCGCTTATCGGGAAAGCGACGCCTAAACGGGGGCTGACATTCAAACGCGGAGTCGCAGGGTCTTTTGTAACTATTGCATCTAATGATGCGGCATTCTTTGCAGTTAATGATCTATCATATGGATCAGATAAAATGTACCAATCGGCATTAGGATCAGAATAATCCACCCTGAGTCCAACATTAGCAATCATTCCTTCGAATTCAATTTTATCCTGAAAATAAATGGAGCCGCGTAACGGTTTTGTGTGCCATTTGGTCACTGAATTATTTGAAGGTAAATATTTATCGTATGAACCGTAATTAATAAAATTGTCGGTTAAGTTAAATTCAACTCCTGCTTTTATATTATTGAATTTATCAAGTTGATTTGTATAATCTAAACGTAAGTTATAAGTAGTAACTTTACTAGTATCGCGGGCATTACTCATTCCAACCCCCATCCTCATGTTGCTTCCTATACCGGTTGCCGAACTATCCTCAAAGCCGAACGGAGCTTCATCAACATAAAATCCGGGAGCAAATTCATAAATTTTAGCATTATTTCTTGATTGGCCGGGATAGGTAAAATATTGAGATTGGAAAATACTTAAGATTCCTTCTAAAAATGAATTTGGCGATAAGACATTTGTATATTTTGAACCAAGCATTCTTCGTTTAATAATACTGGGAGCCCAATAGTCAGATGAAAAAATTCTAGTGTCACCATAAGAAGTCCGGGAGTAATAAAGTCCATTTGCAATTCCAGACGAAGAAGTGAATAAACCGGGAGAACCGTCGCGGTTTGCGGCAGTTCCGTCTGATTCGCTTAATAATCCTTCAACAGAAAGTTTTTGAGTAGTAGTTAAGTCGGTAGTTAATTTAAAATTTCCTGTAAAATCTAAGTATGAATCCGTTGCAAGAGGAATGATATACATAGAACGGGAAGCTCTAAATGAAAGTAGGAAACGTAAATTTCCCAATTCCTTTCCGGCAGGAACCGGTCCGGCAATGGATAAGTCTAAATCGTAATCGGGTTTTAGTATCCGCAAATCTTTTCTATGCTGAAATAAGAAAAGACGTTGTGCGGCTTCAGGAGTTAGATCATTGTTTGGATCAGAATCACTTAATAATTTTTGTGATATTGAATTCCATCCTTCAAAACTGGGATATTGCTTTAGTGTATAGGGATCCCAAGCACCGTTATTGGTGCCTGACCAGGCAACTGCATCATCAAGATATGGGCGAATCCAATAAGCATCAACCGAGGAAGCGCCATCGCCAAAATATTTATTCCCTGCCGGGCGAATTCTAGAAAAAACATTAATTGAATATCTATCGTTTTTACCTTCTTTGGTTACAACATTCACTAATCCAGACCGGATATTTCCGTATTCGGCATTGAAACCGCCTGTCTGAATTTGGATTTCTTCAATTGAAGTGAAACTAATTCCTGTGAAAGGAGTGTTATCCCGTTCATCTCGCATAACCATCCCGTTCAACAGATATCCGGTTTGATTCGTAGATCCACCCCGGAATTCACCACCCACAATACCTGCTTGAAGACCGACTATTGTAGTTACGTTGGCAACAGGTAAGTTTTCGAACTCTGCTGCACCAATATTCACAACGCTATTTGAAACATCTTTTTGCATAACCGGTGGAGTTGCAACCACAACCACTTCCTGCGCTTGTATTGATTCTTCTTGTAATGAAATATTGAGTTCAAAGGTTTGATTAATGTTTACGCGGATATTTCTTAATGTTGATGGAGTGTATCCGATCATCGAGGCTTTAATAGTGTAGGTTCCCGGTGGAACGTTTAGAATGGCATAGTATCCTTCTAAATTTGTAGCGGCGCCTGAGTTTGTCCCTTGGATCATCACGCTGGCAGATATTAACGGTTCACCCGTTGCAGCATCTTTGACTACCCCTGAAACTTTTCCCGTTTGCGCTTGTAATAAAAAATATGGAATGAATATGAACAGAAAAACAATTTTGTAGCGAGATTGCATATTTCAGCTCCTATGTTAAGTAGGACGTAATTTTCAATATGAAAAATTTTTTCTGCCAAAATTTATAAACTCTTGCTTTATAAATCAAATGATTTTTTAAAATTATTTTTAAATTTTTCTTGAATATTGAGAAAAGATAAATTATGTTTTCGTAAGGAATAATTTTTACTTAGGAAACCAAACCATGAAAAAGCTACTTTTTTTTCTTTTTCCAATAATGCTCTTCTTCTCTTGTACAGATGTAAAGACAACTGAAACTGTTCAAAGCCTAGATGGAACCTTAACTTTTAATTTAATTAACCTTCCGGCTTTAGATGATAGTTTGGTTTTAGCCGCATGGATATTGGATGATGCAGGTAAAGTAGTTCATAAGTTCGGTAAACTTTCCATATCGGGAAATTCGTTTACCGGCTCTTTTCCCTTAACGCTTAATGCCTATCAACAAAACACTAAGAACCAATTTGTCTGCATTAGTATAGAACGCCGTGATTCTACTTTAAACGACACTACTACCTCCAATCTTTTTCTGATGTTAAGTAAAATTAGGACCAATTCCTCTGAACTTAATGTTGTGCCCAAAAATCCGGTAGGGATAACTTTCGGTAGTGATTTTGACGATCAAAAATATTTGGGAACAGATACATCTTCGGCTGTACCACCTTCATTCAAAACTGCGAAAGGATCGTACACTGTTTTCACACCAACAGGAGCTAATGCAAATAGTAATTCTGGTATTTGGTTCCTAAATTATGTCAGTGCCGGAGTGTATGGTACAGGGTTAAGGCTACCTGAACTTCCGACCGGATGGACATATAAAGGTTGGGTGAAAGTTAATGGGAAATATCTTCCGACTGGAGAATTTAAATTGGCTGCCGGAAATGACGCACAGAATCTTTACGTAGGGACAAACCCGATGCCTACTTTTCCGGGAGAAGATTTTCTGCAGAACGATACACTTGGAGTTGCATATCCTATTGACTTAGCCGGTCAAGAGGTGATGATCAGCGTTGAACCTAATGGGTTTAACGGGTATAACAAAAGTAAACCATTTCCTCTCTTACTCTTAAAAGCTGTTATTCCAACTTCCGTTTCTAACACAACTTCACTCTCGTTGCAGAATAATTATTCAAGCTTTCCTACAGGAACCGCGGTTTATAAAATAAATATTTATTAATCTTTTGAATTGGAAAAAGAAAAAGGATGTCACTCTGACATCCTTTTTCTATTTTAAATATTTTATTTGTCCTAAATACTTTAGAGGATTAACTTTCCTTTTTTCATAAGAAGCGTGTCATCTAAATAAACCGTAGGCTTTTTGATAACGCCATCTAAATGGAGCGCTACACCCACACTCCCGCCCATGGATTTATTATTCCCAAGTGCAATATGGATTGTTCCCAAAACCTTTTCATCCTCAAGAAGAACGCCGCTTAACTTTGCCGCATAGTTGGTTCCAATCCCAAACTCGGCTATGTTTCTTGCTTCGGCTCCGGCTGCGTCGAGAATTTTTACAAGCTTCTTAGCAGTTTTTTTACCATAAATTTTTGTGGCAAAACCATTTTCAACTTTAATATGAATATTACCATTTTTCACTAAACCCAATCCTGCCATCGAACCATCAACAATGAAAACGCCATTCGCGGTTCCTTCAACCGGGGCAAGAAAAGTTTCCCCGGTAGGTAAATTTCCGCTTTCTCCTTTCGCGTGAAATAATCCTTTGGAAGCGTACGAAGTTCTTCCTTCAATTGAAAAAGAAATATCGGTACCGAGTTTTGTTGTAACTCGAACTCGTTTTCCTTTTTCCAAAATTTCTTTCAATTTTAAAGACAACTCGGAGATTTTTTTATAATCTGCATTCAACCCGCGTATCATTACTTCTTTGGTTATACCTGGAAATGTTGCAACGCGTACACCCAATGCCGAAGCGTTCCTTCTCGCTTCCGTGTGGGTTAGTGAAGTTGAAGTGGGGCAAAGAACAACATCAAATTTTTTCATTAATTCTGCAATTTCATCCGAAGGTTCTTCGCCATTTACTTTTCCCGGAATCATTTCCACATATAACGATTGATGTCCGAGTCTCTTGGCATTTTTAAAAAGAGATAACCCAATTTCCCTTTTTTCTTCATCGCAGATAACTAAAACTCGTTCGGTTGCAGTTGTTCCCATGCAATCTTTAATTGCAATAATAGACGCTTTATCAAGTTTTGAAAATTTCATATATCCTCACAATGGAAAACTAAAGTTTAATTGAATGACGCCTGCGAGCCCACCGTTATCGATAGCCACAGGCATCGGTTGATTAGATTTTTCGTTTACAGTTAAAGAAGTTCCGTCTTCTTTTTTTAATTGTTCAAACCGAAATAAATTGTAGCCGGCACTCCCCTCAAGACTAATATAATTGCCAATAAGATACACGACAAATCCGGTAGTGAGTGAATATCCAATGTTTGTTTTACTTGACTTGTAATCATTTTTTTCTGTTAATAATCCGGGACGGTCTTCAGACTCAATAAAATCTGCCTGGGAAAAAATGACAGCAACTTTTAATATTTTCCAATTTAATATTTCGGTGATATGTGTACCGAAATCAACACCTAACCCAAATGAGGCAATCTTTACTTCAAAAGTTTTTGCAATTTCAATTGTTCCCGATTTGATAATTGCTTTATTCTTTTCAGAAAGTTTTTGATAAAATCCTTTAAATGATAGGTTGAAGCCCGAGAATTTTTGATTGAAAAAATTTATCCCGAAGCGGTAACCTGCCGCTTGTCCAAAATTATTAAGAGGCGAAACAAGGGAATCTTTATATAGGGAGTTAAAAAAATCTACTCTTTCATTAATACCTTTAGTCTGATAGGTCTGCATCCCGTAACCAGCAAAACCACCGACCAGACCCAGACATCCAAAACCAAAATCTTGAGCACCGATTTTAAAAGTGACTAAAAAAAGAAAAGAAAGTATGTAAATAATTTTTTGCATAGAACTTATGATGCTTTTCGAATATCAGAAAAGTTTTGTATTGGCACTCTAATTTCGAGAAAAGGTTTTTTCCCTCTCAAATAAATTTCATTAAACTCTTGCTCAATTTTTTTTAGAATATCTGCATGAAAATATTGTTCCCCACAAAATTCGCATTGTTCACACGGAACATTTTTTACCAGCAAAAGTTGGTTATCATGCTTGTATGTAAACTCAACGTTTGCATTCTTAAAATTTTTATTTCCACAAAACTGACAAACTTTTTCCATATTAACCTCTTTCAAAAATATTTTTAAATTTTGGTGGGCCCGGAATGTAAACGGTGATAACCACTAAACTATCCTTAAAGGTTCCACAAAAAGCATGAATCGGTTTTCCTTTTTTGGTGAAACCTGCCAACAAACAACTTTCACCTCTACCGGAGTTTTCATAATTCTCAATAACAATTCCATTTGAAATTGCTTCTTCAATTTCTTGAATTGTTAAATTATCATTCTGTCTTTCATCATCTGCATGCTTTGAAATGAAATAATCATTTTCCATTACCTTCGTTTTTATCCAAGTAATTTCAAGCATCGGTTATTTCATCCCTTGTTCAAGCCCGTGTTTATTAGGTCCAAGTTCATTGCGGCGCAGCAGAAAAGCGAAAAACAATCCGAAGAAACCAAGCAGTGAGAAAATCCACATTCCTAAATTGTAACCGGATGGATTAACCGCGCTCGCTTTGGAAATATCATTTGCGTATCCAATCAATAAATTAAATCCGAATAAACCGATGTTTTGGATCATCGTCATTAAGCCGTAAGCTGTACCGAGTTTGGAGGAATCAACAACAAGCGATACGGAAGGCCACAGCACGGCAGGAACAAGTGAGAAAGCTATTCCCATCAACGACATCGGGATTAAAAGATAAATCGGGATTTGTGAATGAATATCAAAAAAATCAAAATTGAGCGAAAGAAAACCGTGCAATCCTAATGGAGAAGCTAAATCAATTTTGTAAGCCATAATTAAATAGACGGGAATAATGAGAAGCGAACCGAACATCATCAACAAGGAACGCTTACCGATTTTATCTGCTAGTAATCCAAAAAGCGGAGTAAAAAACATTGCCGCAAGCGTTAACATGCTTGAAAGATTTCCACCGACTTCACGTGTTGTACCGTGCGCATCCTGGAAAAATTTTATTGCAAAAGTTTGGAATGGAAACATCGCCGAGTAAAAAGTAACACACAATGCGGTGATGAACCAAAATGATTTTCCAAAATTGAAAAGTTCTTTCAAAACGATCTTATCTTGTTCCCCGTCTTTCGGCATTTTGAATTTTTTTGTTGCAGCCAAATCGAGAACAAAATAAATGAGAATAAATACAACCGCCGAAACTCCGGCAAATACGGAAATCCAAAGTGGTGTTTGCCATTCAGTATAAAAACTTTTCCCCCAAGATGGAGAATTTAAAGCGAGGAATGAACCAAGCCTGGCAACGGTTAAATTTAATCCGAAGGCAAAAGATAATTCTTTCCCTTTGAACCAGCGGGCGATAATTGTGGTGATCGCAACGATCATTGATTCAGCCCCTAAGCCGAAGATCAAGCGTCCGGCTGCCATAAAGTAAAGGCTTCCACTCATTGCAGTTACAACCGCACCGATAAAAATCAGCAGCGTGAAAAGAACGACTGAAATTCTTGTCCCGATCTTATCAATTATCAATCCACCGACTAAAACCATAATGATATTCGGAAAGCTGTAAATGGCTTGCAGCAGACCAATATTGGAATCGGTAAAATGTAATTGTTTAGAGAGGAGATCGGCAAGCGGACTGATGCAATCATAAATATAATAGTTACCGAACATCGCAAGGCTAACAAAGACGAGAACTGTCCAGCGGAAAAATTTGGTTGGTTCGGGTTTCAGTAAAAGTGTTTCTTCCAATTGATTTCCTTAGTCATTCTTAATCGTAATCATAATCCTAATCTTAATCCTACTCGTTGAAGAGTAAGATTAAGATTAAAGGCTGAGACTTTTTTATTTAGCTGGAATATTACTTAAAACATTCGCGAGCAAATCATAGAACGGTTGAACAGATGGAATGTTCAATCGTTCGTCAGGCGAATGCACTCCAAACATCGTTGGACCGAAAGAGATCATATCCATGTCTGGATATTTTTCACTGATGATTCCACATTCTAAACCTGCATGAATAGCCGCTACTTCCGGTTCTTTGTTGTTCATATTTTTATAAACTGTTTTGAAAACTTTCAGAATTTCTGAATGCACATTCGGCTTCCAACCAGGATAACCATCACCGTGAGAAACTTCCGCTCCTGCCAAAACAAATACCGAGTGTACCATATCAACTAAATCTTGATTTTCGGTAGCAACAGAACTCCGTTGACTTGTAACAATATTTACATTATTTCCTTCGGTAATTATGGTTGCAAGATTTGTTGATGTTTCAACTAATCCGGCAATATCCGGGGACATGGTAATAACACCGTGAGGAACTGCATAGAGTGCATTAAGTAATTGAGCCGTGGTCTTTGCATCCATAACATTTGCCGGTGAATTGAAAACCTCTGCTGATACTATTAAGTTTGGTTCGTTGGTAGCTAATTCTTCTTTAATAGTTTTATTATAATTTGTTAATGCTGCAAGAAAATCTGCTGCATTCGTTTTCGGAACAGTAACTACTGCAAAAGTTTCGCGCGGGATAGCATTGTGTTTATTTCCACCTTCAATTTGAGCTAAGCGAACTCCTAATTTGCTTGTAACATTCCATAGAAAACGATTTAGAATTTTAATTGCATTTCCTCTGCCGGTGTGAATTTCAAGACCGGAGTGTCCGCCTTGTAAACCGGCAACTTTAACTTCGTATGCAACAGAATCTGCAGGAACACTTTCCGGTGTGAAGGTAAACTTAGCTGCTGTGTTTTTTCCGCCTGAACATCCGATGAAAAAAGTGCCGAGTTCTTCGGAATCAAGATTAAGAAGAATATCCGCCTTCAAAATCGTTGGATCAAGACTTGCAGCGCCGGTTAAACCTGTTTCTTCATCTAAGGTGAATAAACACTCAATCGGTCCGTGTTGAATTGAATTGTCTTCCAATACTGCCAATGCTGCGGCAACACCGATACCGTTATCAGCGCCGAGTGTTGTACCTTTTGCTTTTACAAAATCTCCATCAATATAAACATGAATGGGGTCGTTATCAAAATCGTGTTCAACACCGCGGTTTTTTTCGCAAACCATATCAATATGTCCCTGCAAAACGACTGTTTTCAGATTTTCCTTTCCGGCTGTTGCGGGTTTACGGATAACAATATTTCCGAAAGCATCTTTTACAGTTTCGAGATTTAATTTTTTGCCGACAGAGAAAATATATGCTGCAATTTTTTCTTCTTTTTTTGAAGGACGCGGATGCTGACAAATTTCCTCGAAATATTTCCAAACTAAGGTTGGTTTAAGTTCTCCTAATATTGTTCCCATAACTAATTTCCTTTTTCTTGAATTTCTAAAAATGTAATTAATCTTTGTTCATAAATTCCGGTGAAAAATCTAGTTAATCTTTCTTCAACCGGGTGAATTCTTTCACCAAACTTGTTCACTAATTCATTAGCAATATCGCCAACATTTCGTTTACTATCAATTAACAGCCACGCCGTCGAACCAAATTCATCTAGCTTTAATTTGAAGAAAGAATGTTTCAAATAAGGCAAAACAAATCTAACAGCAAAACGATTTTTAAACTTTGGGATCAACACCGTAACTAAATTATTTTCATCAACGGTTTGGCTGTAATTTCTAATTGGACGCACTTCGAGGTAGTTAAGATCTTTTAATACCGCACGTCTTTGAAAAAAATTCATTCATCACTCTCTAAAAAAATTGTCCCGGCATTTTACTCCGGGACATTAAGAAAACAATTATTACATAGATACGTGAGGCGGCAGCGGATCATCCGGTTTTCCGGCATTATTAATTGGAATTTTAATCAACATAAAAGCGATTAAAGCCAAAACTACCACACTAAGAAGTATTGAAAATGGAGATGTCAAATCTGCAATTTGAATTTCAAAAAAGGCAAAGCCCGCAAAGAGCAAACCTATCAGTGCCTCCCCGGCTATTAAACCGGCGGCAATAAGTACTCCGTTATTTTCAACCCTTGATTTTTGTCCTTCATTGAATTTTTTCTTTTCATTGATTCTTTCAACAGCGCCTTTAATCAATCCGCCTACAAAAATTGCGAATGTGGTTCCCAAGGGAAGATACATTCCTACACTAACAAGCATCGGACTTTTAACATTCATCATAATGAAACCAACGCCCATTAACATACCGGTAAAGATGAGAATCCATTCCATTTCTCCGGCAACAATTCCTTTAGATAAAATAGCCATTAAACTTGCCTGTGGCGCAGGTAATTGATCTCCGCCAAATCCTGTTCCGCCGGCTTTAATATTTCCTTCATGCAAAATTAAAAGAGGAATGAACATAACTGCTGCGGAAAGAAGTACACCGATCAAATCGCCAACCTGCATTTTCCAGGGAGTTCCGCCAAGAATATGACCTGCTTTTAAATCTTGTAACATTTCGCCTGCAACTGCTGCGGCAACGCATACAACTGCCGCCACTCCAAGAACAGCCGCCACTCCTTGAGCTCCCTTCATTCCAAGAGCAACCATTAATAATGCGGCAATTACGAGGGTTGACAACGTCAATCCGCTGATAGGATTATTGCTTGAACCGATAATTCCAACTAAATAACCGGAGACGGCGGCAAAGAAAAATCCTGCTACGATCATCACTAATGTTGCAACCAATGCGGCAACAACATCTTGAGCAAAATAATTGTAAATAAAAAAAGTAGCAAACGAGGCTAAGCCGATGCCAAGCATTACATAAGTAAAAGGAATATCTTTTTCGATCCTTTCAGTTGTTGATTCACCCGAAGCGGCTTTTTTCACATCACTTACTGAACGAGAAATACCGGTGATAAGATTTTTTCTCATTTTCCATAAAGTAAAGGCTGCACCAACTAACATTCCACCAATTGCAATTGGTCTAACGTAACTTTTCCAAACTGTGGTAATTTCTTTTGCCCAATCCAAAGTTGATGGATCAACATTACCAAATTTGAAATAAGCGATGATCGGTGCTAATAATCCCCATGCAAGAACTCCACCACTGAAGTTTAAAGCGGCTAAACGTGGACCGATGATATATCCAACGCCCATATAAGCAGGGCTTACATCGGGAGATTTAAAAAGAATATTTCCTTTTCCGAAGGAAACTAATTTATCGGCGCTTGTGGCAAATAATTTGAACTGCCCAAGAGCTTGAATAAGTGCACCAACGCCCATCGCACTGAATAAAAACTTTGAGCCGGAACCGCCGTGTCTGCCGGCTTTGTGAATTTCTGCCGCAGCGACTGATTCAGGAAAAGGAAGATCAACATCTTCCACCATTACGCGCCTTAGTAAAGCGACGAACATAATTCCGAGTACGCCACCGGCAAACATGATCGCTGAAGAAATGGCATAATTACCTGGTGTGAAAAATGGGTCCCAAATTCCTGCGATAAAAAAGGCAGGTAAAGTAAAAATGGCGCCGGCTGCAATTGACTCACCAATTGAACCGACTGTACGTGCAAAATTTTCTTCGAGGATTGTCCCCTTAAATAATTTTATAATTGCCATACCGATAACTGCGGCTGGATAAGTAGCGGCTATGGTCATTCCGGCTTTAAGTCCCAAGTACGCATTTGCTGCGCCCAGAACAACGGCTAACACAAGACCGATAACAAGCGCACGAACCGTGAATTCGGCGATGTTGGTTTCTGAAGAGACAAACGGGACAAATTTTCTTTGTTCGGACATTTCAACCTCTTATAATCATTATGAACTAAATTAATTAATTTGAAAATGTTAGTTCAAATATAAGAATGAATTCTTAGCACTTCAAAGAAATCTTTTCAATATCACCGGAAATATTTTCCAAAGAGACTTTTGAACTACGATAATCTGTGATCTTATCTGGTTTTCTAAGAGATAACTGGTAAATTTAAACCAACAGAAAAAAAATTATTTGAATAGCCATGAGCTTTAGAAACTGTGTAAAAATCATGGTTTTTAATTCTTCAAGATTTAAACCAAGGCGTAATGGAATAAAAATCGCTAACCGGAAACCGTTGAAACGGTTCAAATCTTGATTTATATTTTATTAACACCTCGATTAATCGAGGTGTTAATGAAAAAATGATAAGTATCTCAACCGTTTCAACGGTTTACCTAATAACGCAGTCAACTAGAATTATTTACTCTTTTATTATGAATTATCGGAGCTAATGAATCATGAGAAAACAAACTATTACAATTTTAAACACCCTCCTAATTTCTATTTTACTATTTGCTTCGCTTACGAATGGACAGGAAAAAGTAAAAAGAATAATTTTGCCCAGCGGCTGGGCGCTCTCACCGTTTGGAAAAAGTTTACCGCTTGGAGATCTTCCTCTTCAAATTGCGGTCTCTCCTTCCGGCAAATATTTAGCCGTAACTAACAACGGACAAAGCGAGCAATCCATTCAATTAATTTCCGTAAAAGAGTTTAAAATTCTTGATGAAGTTCCCGTTGCAAAAGCGTGGTTCGGTTTGGTGTTTAGTGAAGATGCTAAATTTCTTTATGTTTCCGGTGGAAATGATAATTGGATTCTCCGATACGCAATTCGGAAAAACAAATTAGTTATTCAAGACACGTTAATTCTCGGCAAAAAGTGGCCCGAAAAAATTTCTCCCGCTGGTCTTGCTCTTGACGATCATAAAAATCTTTTATACGTTGTTACAAAAGAAAACAATTCTCTCTATCTAATAGATACAAAATCCAAATCCGTTGCTGGGACTTATCCTTTAGGCGGAGAAGGTTACCAATGTATTTTATCTCCGAACAAAAAGGAGTTATATATTTCCAATTGGGGAGGTGATAAAGTCTTAGTTTTTGACACTGATGGGAAATCATTTTCATCCGAAATAAAAGTTGGCGACAATCCTAACGATCTCTGTTTAACTAAAGATGGAAAGTTTCTCTTCGTTGCAAATGCAAATGACAATTCTGTTTCGGTTATCAATATAAAAGAACGCAAAGTAATTGAAACGCTTAACACCGCCCTTTATCCACAATCGCCGATCGGTTCAACGCCAAACAGCGTAGCGCTAAGTGAAGACGATAAAATGTTGTTCATCGCAAACGCTGATAACAACTGCCTAACGGTTTTTGATGTCGCGCATCCCGGTTCAAGTAAAAGTGAAGGATTCATTCCAACAGGTTGGTATCCTACAAGTGTACGTGTGGTGAACAATTTAATTTATGTTGCTAACGGAAAAGGTTTTTCATCGCTGGCAAATCCGCAAGGACCAAATCCCACACGAAAAGGACGCAACATAATTTATCAAAAAGGTGATACTTCAAAGGTAATTAAAGAACAATACATCGGCGGATTATTTAAAGGAACGTTAAGCGCCATTAAAATTCCCGATGAAACTCTGTTAGCCCGTTATTCAAAACTCGTTTATGAGAATACTCCTTATCAAAAAGAAAAAGAATTAGCGGCGCATGGAGAAAAAGGAAATCCGATCCCGCAAAAAGTCGGCGCACCTTCTCCAATCAAATATGTTTTTTATGTGATAAAAGAAAACCGGACATACGACCAGGTGCTCGGTGATATTCCCGAAGGCAACGGCGATACAAGTTTAGTTTTGTTTGGTGAATTTTACACACCGAATCAACACGCTCTTGCAAATGAATTTGTTTTGCTCGATAATTTTTACGCCAACGCCGAAGTGAGCGCAGACGGACACAACTGGAGTATGGGAGCTTATGCAACCGATTATCTTGAAAAAACCTGGCCCACAAGTTACGGCAGCCGCGGCGGCGGTTATGATGCTGAAGGAAACCGCGCAGTGGCAAACAATAAAGAATTTATCTGGGATGTTTGCAGCAGACATAATGTTTCTTTCCGTTCTTATGCCGAGTTTACAAATGATGGTAAGCCGACTCTTCCCGTTTTAGAAAATCATTTGTGCACTACGTTTACCGAATGGGATATGAAAGTAAGAGACACAACCCGCTTTTATCAATGGAAAAATGATTTTGATTCCCTTCTTATGATTGGCAAAGTTCCTCAGTTTAGTACGCTAAGATTTATAAACGACCACACCGAAGGATTACGCAAAGGAAGACCGACACCCTACGCGCACGTTGCTGATAATGATCTTGCTGTTGGTTTGTTTGTTGATTATTTAAGCCGCTCACCAATCTGGAAAGAGACTGCAATTTTTATAATTGAAGACGACGCGCAAGACGGTCCCGACCATGTTGATGCGCATAGAACAACCGCTTACGTTGCGGGAGGATTTGTTAAACGCAATTTTGTTGATCACACGATGTATTCAACTTCTTCAATGTTAAGAACAATGGAATTAATTCTCGGACTTCCGCCGATGAGCCAATACGATGCCGCCGCCGAACCGATGTGGAGATGTTTTTCAACTGTTCCAGACATTGCTCCGTTTACTGCGCGCCCCATTAATGTTGATCTCGATGCAAAAAATACCGCTGTTAATTTTTGGCAAGAGAAGAGTGAAACGTTAGATTTTACCGAAGCCGATAGAGTTCCCGATGGTGAGTTTAATAAAATTATCTGGTATGCTGTTAAAGGATTGGACGCCGAATATCCCGGAACAAGAAGAGCGGCGTTTTTGAAAGTACTTGAGGATGAAGATTAACTATCGGAATAAATTTTTACTAAATCATTTTTGCAGAATCGTAAAGTGATTTCTTAATCTTACGCTTAATCTTTTTCTTACATGTCAGCCTTTGGCTGAATCTGCTTTTGCTGATTGAAAACGAGTAAGATTACGATTACGAATACGATTACGAATACGATTATGATTAAGAAGATTCTTTTTGAGAAACTGCTTCAGGTAAGGTTCATTAGCGGTTACTAATAAGCTATCAACAATACTAAACCCAAAACATATATGAAGACCTATCTTATTTATTTCTTGTGCGTCCTTTCGGTTTCTCTGTTTGGACAAGATCAATCAGCCGATCAAAATTATTGCAAGCAGAGTAAAACAGAATCATTGATCCCAATTCGTCCGGGAATTCCGGGGAAACAACCATTCTGGAACGAAAAGTCAACGATGTTTAAATATGTTCCTTCATTTCAAAACGATAACACAAACTGGATAATATCTAATCCAAAGCAGTATAGATATTCTGCCTTTTCATTTGCAGATAAACAATATTACACCTTTACGGCATCAACACCTTATGAGACGTTAACTCCAATTTGGGATAAGCTCCCCGATGGAGAAGTCTATCTTAAAGTAGAAGCCATAAGTGATGACGGGTTGGATTTTATCCTGGCGGGAAGCCGCATGTTTTATAAAGCCGCACCATTTTGTCCTCCTTATCCCGAAGCAAAATATTCTTACAAAGAAGCCTTCCTAAAAGGAATGCAATTCATGTACAATCAAAAACATATAAAAAACTGGTACGTTGCCGGTACGCCTGACCATAAGGAACATAATTTATATTGCTATTCTTCATTGGAAGTCGGAAGTGTGGTGAACGCAATGTTGCTGTATAATAGTTACTTCCCGCAAAATGATACGGCATTAGTTATAGCTTGCAAAGCTGCAGATTATCTTCTTGCAAATGCCGAATCTGCCGAAACTTTATTAGAATATTTTCCTCAGGCTTATGAAGGGAGCAACTTAGCCGCCGGTTCTTACGGTAAAGAAATGGTTATGATGCAGGCTGCCGTAACAGGAAAAACCTTTCTTGCGTTATACGACAAAACAAAAAACAGAAAATACCTTGATGCCGCTATTAATATTGCGAACACTTATGTTAAAAATCAATTACCTTCGGGGACATGGTATATCAGAATATTTAAAGAGACCGGAAAACCTGTAACAGATGAACTTTGTATCCCGATTGGAATTGCTAATTTCCTTTCGGAGCTTGTTAATCAATACCGGCAGCCGCAATACCAAAAAGCTGTTGATGCGGCTATTAAGTGGATATGGGAAAATCCGGTGAAAACATTTAACTGGACAGGTCAGTTTGAAGATGTTGCCGCCGCCAAACCATATCATAATCTTACAAAATACGAAGCTTCATGGTTCGCTCAATATTTACTTAACAATAAGGAGAAAGACACTTCATACATTCCGTTAGCTAAAGAACTAATTGCCTTTTGCGAAGATCAATTTGTTATTTGGGAAAAACCGGGTATTTATGATAACTGGAAAACTTCTTCCGGCAGGTGGCTCGTTCCTTCGGTGCTGGAACAATACATGTGTTACGTGCCAATTGATGCAAGCGCCGTTCAAATGATAAATACATTTTATTTGGCTTATGAAAAAACCGGCGATGCAATCTACAGCGAAAAAGCATTTGCGTTAACCAATAGTATAGTAAATAGTCAAAAAGAAAATGGAATGATCCCTACATTTTGGGTTCCGGGTTTTCAAGAGTTCTGGAACAATTGCATGGTAAGCAGTTTAACCGTTCTTGAAAAAATGAGCGCGGTTAAATAAAAAAGTGTGTCTTCTCAAGGAGATCACAACTGTCAAAAAATCAAATTTGGTCTTGAGATTTGATTGGCATTTGGAATTTATTTTTTGGAATTTCATGTTTACAGATTATCCAGCAGCATAAAATCTCTTTTCGTTACCGCTTTCCCTTTTTCTAAATTCTTCTCTTCATATCGGCAAATTTTTAGAAGCGGGCAAACAGCGCATCCCGGTTTTGCCGGTTTGCAGATCGCTCTGCCGAGTCTAATTAAATTTGTATGAAATGTGTGTGCGGACTTTTCCGGTAGAAAACCTTTTATTGCAAGAAACGTTTTATCCGGCGATGAAGTCTGAACAACACCAATTCTATTCAACGTCCGGTGAACGTGCGTATCAACCGGACAAACATTTCTCTCAAGCGAAAAAAGTAAAACACAGCTTGCGGTTTTTAATCCCACTCCTTGGAATGAAGTTAGTTCGGTTAAAATTTCTTCATCTGAATTATCAACTAAATAATCAAGCGAGAGACTTCCCTTTTCTCTTTTCAAATAAGACAAAACTTTTTTAATCGCGGTTGCTTTCTGGAATCCAAGTCCCGCTACGTTAATTATTTGTTCAAGTTTTTTAATAGAAAGTTTTTCAACTTCATCCCAACTCTTAAACGAATTCTTCAAATTGCTGTATGCCTTAAACGAGTTATTATCATTCGTGTTTTGAGAAAGGATCGTTCCTATCAAAGTATCAAGCGGAGTGGCTTTATTCGGGTTGCGCGCAGGGGTTCCGAATTGTTTTACCAATAGTACGTTTATTTTTTCAATTGTTTTTTTCATATCTCAATTTGACCGCTAAAAAAATGATTATAAAAACCGTTGAAACGGTTAAGATTAGAGACTCCTATTTAATTAACACCTCGATTAATCGAGGTGTTAATTAAAAAGTTGAATGCTTAGTCCAACCGTTTTAACGGTTTGTAAGATAATGCGATGCACTTTAATTCATAATTTTTTCTACCTCTCTATCAAAATACAAAGAATTAAAAAATTCGTCACACAAAAGTTTTCATCAATATTTGTAACTTTAGTTCGAAATTTTTTATAACTCGTTAGGATAAAGTATGCCGACATTAATGGTTAGTATTTCCGGAATCAGAGGAATTGTGGGAGACGGTTTAGACCCGCAAACAATAGTTAAATACGCTTCTGCTTATGCCGATTTCTGCGGCAAAGGAAAAATTATTCTCGGAAGCGATGGAAGAATTACCGGCGAGATGGTTCGCAATATCGTTGTCGGAACTTTGCTCGCAAAGGGAAATAATGTAATTGATATTGGCGTTTGTCCAACGCCGACTGTTTTATATAACGTTAAAAGTCAGAAAGCAGTTGGTGGAATTCAAATATCAGCAAGCCATAATCCCAACGAATGGAACGCACTCAAACTGCTCAACCGCAAAGGTGAGTTTATGAGTCCTGAAGAAAACAAAACAATGTTGAACTTGTTGAAAGAAGCAGACAAAAAATTTGCACCATGGAATAAACTTGGAAAATTAGTGGACTACGAAAAAGGATTGGAAAATCACATAGAAGCTGTGTTAAAGTTGGAACACATCAACGTTCCAAAAATTCGCAGAAGAAAATTCAAAGTGCTTTTGGATTGTGTAAACGGAGCCGGCGCTTACTCAATGCCGAAACTGTTGGCAAAACTTGGCTGTGAAGTAATTGAAATGAATTGTGAAAAGACAGGAATCTTTCCACGATTACCTGAACCGATTCCCGAAAATCTTGTAGCAACCATGCGCGCTGTGAAAAAACATAAAGCCGATATCGGAATTGTTGTTGATCCCGATGTTGACCGTTTGGTTTTAATTACAAACGATGGAAAACCATTCGGTGAAGAGAACACCATTACGCAAGCAGTAAAATTTTATCTTTCAAAAAAGAAAGGAAGTGTTGTTGTAAATCTTTCCACAACCCGCGCGGTTGATGGTGCGGCTGCGCAATTCGGATGCAAAGTTTTCCGCTCTCCCGTTGGTGAAGCAAATGTTGTTCAAAAAATGAAAGAAGTAAAAGCGGTTATCGGCGGCGAAGGAAGCGGTGGAGTAATTTTACCAAAAGCGGTTTTCGGAAGAGATGCATTAACGGGAACGGTTATTATGCTTCAACATTTATTGGAATTCGGCGGAACGATGGCTGAATTGAAAAATTCGTTGCCGCAATATTTTATTGCTAAAAAGAAAATCAGTTTAACAAACCAGAATCCCGACAAAGTTATTAAGAAATTAACCTTAACTTTTAAGAAAGAAAGAATTAACACCGAAGACGGTTTAAGAATTGATTTTGCAGATCATTGGGTACATTTTAGAAAATCAAATACCGAGCCGATCATAAGAATTATTACTGAAGCGGATACTAAAGAAAAAGCTGAAGTTTTGTCGCAGAAATATTTTAGTCTGATTGAGAAACTGTAATTAAATTTTTCTAAGTGACTCTCAGAAGTATTTTTTCCCTCACCACACAAGTACAAAGGAATGCTAAGGATTTTCTTAATCATAATCTTGTTCTTACTCTTACTCGTTTTCTGAAAGTTCTTGTAGATTAAGAAAAAGATTACGAGTAAGATTAAGAAACCGTTATGAGTTTTTATCTAAATGGGGGAATAACTACACCAGTCTGCTTCTCTTTTGTAAATAGGTGAACAATGCTTTATCAAAACTATTTGAAGTTTCGATAAGATTATATTCCACACCGTTACGCAAACATTCACTCTTAAAATTTTTCAAAAATGATTCCATCGCATCTTTGTAAGATTTTTGAATTTGATACGGCTGCGTGGTTATTTCTTCTCCCGTTTCCATATCCTTAAATATCGCATCTTTCTGAAATGAAAAATTCCGTTCTGTTGGATCTAAAAGCTGAAAAACAATTACTTCATTTTTATAAAACCGGAATTTTTTAATTGCACTAATTACATGAGTAGGATCATCAAAAAAGTCCGAGATGATAACAACCAATCCCCTCTTTGTAATTTTGTCCGAGATTTGGTTCAAACAGAAGGAAGTGTTCGTTCCTCCCTGGTCAGCAGACAAGTCGGAATCAGGAACAATTTTGCTGAGGATAGAAATTATTTCTTTTAAATAAATCCGCGAAGAATTTGGTGGGAGGTATTTTTTAATTTGATCGGCATAAACAGATAGACTTACTGCATCTTTTTGTTTCAACATTAAATAACTTAGACTTGCCGCAAGCTGAGAACCGTATTCAAGTTTAGACATTCTTCCTGCACTTGAAAAGGTCATTGACTTACTTATATCCAGCAGTATGTACGATTTTAGATTTGTTTCTTCTTCGTACTGCTTTACAAAAAATCTATCGGACTTTCCGTAAACTTTCCAATCTATATCTTTTGGAGAATCACCTTGCATATACGGGCGATGCTGGCTAAACTCAATACTGAAACCGTGATACGGACTTTTATGCAACCCTAGCAGAAATCCTTCGACAATTAATCTTGCCCGTAATTCTAAACTGGAAATTTTAGAAATTACTGAAGGATCGAGGAAACGTTTGTACTCAATCTGTTCTATCGTTTCCATACTTATTTTGTTACGTTGAACTGGGTTTGATGTTTTGCAATTATTTCTTCAGGAGAAAGTCCCATATTATCAAGTTCAACTTTTGCATCATCGGCTAATTCGTTATTAGGATATGTCTGTAAAAATTTTTTGTACGTTACGGTGGCTTCATTATACTTACCCAAAGTATTCGCTTGAATAAATCCGGACATAAATAGCGCTGAAGGAGCAGATTCAAATTTGGGATAGTTCACAAATACTTTTTGATAATAGTCAACTGCTTTTTCTTGTGATGTAGTTTCGTCAACTCCGGTAACAACCCCGGCTTGGTAGAGTTTAGCAATTTGATAATAAGCATCGGCGGCAAAATCTCCAACCGGAAATTCTTTCGCCATCTTTTCGAAAGCGGAAATTGCTTCAGTATATTTTTTCCCTTGAACTAAACGATTTGCTTCTTCAAATTGATCTTTTTCGCTTTTACCGCAGCCTGCAAAAAAAAGTACAATTAATAATAAGAAGACAAAATATGATTTCATATTACCTCAAAATTTTATATTTTACACATACAAGCTATTAAATAAAAAAAATCCATACAACGAATTTAATAATGTCTTGTTTTTATCTTGAGGCTAATGAGAGGATTGTGACAGTTCTCACTCTATTTACACAATAGAAAACGTATTCGTCTGGAAACACAACAAAACAACTTAGGGGAATGTAGATTAGTTCAAATTTTTAATTAATTTCGCAAAAAAATGTTTTATTATTAATTAGAAAAACTTACATTACGCAAAAGAGATTTTGTCTTTTTTGTGAAGAGACAATTTATTAAACAACTATTAGGAGGCTTAAAATGAAAATTTGCAGAACTTTCTTGTTTTTTCTCTTTGCAGTTTTATTAAGCGGTTCACTTTCAGCTCAGGTCATTACAAATTTTGACTTAACGATCTTTAAACCTTTACCGGAAGTTGATCTCGGTTCATTATCAATGGCGAATGATTTATCTGGAGCTCCAAGAGTTTTCCAGATTTCAATTCTGCCTGCTAACATTGATGTTGTTCTCGAAGGAGAAATAACTTGGACCGACCTTGGACAAACGTCATCTAAAAAACTTTTTGACTTCAAAACCAGGGTTTTTAAATCCACCACTTTTTATAATACCGATTTGGGAAGTACGGCTATTAGAATTGCCCGCACCAACTCTGATAATAATGTTATAAACGACCTGGTAAAAAGAGGAAAACCCGTTGGCAGGTTTGATATTAACCTCACCCTGAAAACTCCTCTTGGGGCAGTAATTAGAACTGCAACTGATTTTGTTGAATTCGTTAATCCGACACAATCATTTACGATCCTTGATCCTCAACCTGGCGCCGATCTACAACCGGGAAATATTGTTGTATCTTGGATTCAAGTTCCGGGTGCTTCAAAATATAAAATTAAGGTTAATACACGTACAAGCAATAATCAATCCTTGGAAACAGCTTTGGCATCTGGAAGCCCTTTAATTGATTTTGATCAAATACCGAATTCGAAAACATCAGTGAAGTTAAGCGAACTTCCAAATAAACGTCCGATTTTAGAAGCACAGGAGTTGGTTGTCCAAGTGATTGCAGTGATTCCCTTGCCGACCGGAGAAAAAGAATTGTTTAGCGATATCGTAAACTTTAACGTCGCCGGATTAAATGACGCCCGTGATAATGCAATAAAAAATGACTTAATGTCAATTACACAGTCTTTACCCGGTGGTTTGGGTAATACGTTAATAAGTTTACTCTCGGATAAAAATTTAAGAATTACACGCTTGCTTGATGAAAAAGGGAATCCGATTTCCGAAGATCAATTAAAAAATCTGCTTAATTATTTGAATGCAAATCCTGACCGGGTAGTAAATGCTCAATTCATTAGATAGTAACAATAGAGGAATTGAAAAATGAAAAAAATAAATTTTCCGTTAGTAGTTATTATGTTAGTTGCCTTTGCGGCAGCCAATTTTGCCGGGAAAAATCCCTCCAAAGAAGCGCCAATTGCTATTGTTATGAAAATAGTAAAAGATGTTAATTTCAAAAAAGGTGAGGAGGGAGCCTGGGCTGCAATAAAAATTGGTCAAGCGCTTGCAACGGGTGATGAAATAAAGACTGGGGCTAAATCTCTTGCTCTTATTAAATTTACAGATAATTCTATCTTAAGAGTCCGAGAAAATTGTACAATAAAAATTTATGCCGATAAGAATAATAAGCAGGTTTCTAAAAACACTTACATTAGCAAAGGTGACGTAAACTTTGAAGTTACTAAGCAGCAAAATGAAGAATTTCAGTTTACAACCCCTACTATGGTCGCTTCTATCCGGGGAACTAAAGGGTTGATAGGAGTTGAGGACGACGGAAGTTCATCGTTATTGGTCGAAGAAGGTTCGGTTGATTTTATGTCAACTGTTGGAGACCAGAAAAAAGGAAATGTTCGTGGAGGAAATTTTGCACAAGTTGATAAAGAAGGTCAGGTAGATGAAGGGGCTATTTCAGCCGATCTTCAAAAGAAATTAGAAAGTTCCAAGAAAACGAATACTAAGAAGATCATTATCCAAACTAATCAAGGTAACCTGATTATAGAATATCTCGAAGAATAATTTTTTAACTCCGCCGTCTTTATAAAGATGGCGGAGTTTTTTTAATTCATCCACATTTAATTCATAAAAAATTGGAGATTGCTCCATGGTTAAAAAAGCTACTTTTCTATTTGTCGTTTTTCTTCTTGGGTTAGTACCGAACACTTTCGCTCAAGTAAGCAATGTAGTTTCAGAAATGAAAATTGGGAATGCTAAGGAGAATGAAGCCCTTACAATCGAAGCAAGATTTCAGCAGCCTTCTTCAGTTACAAAAGCAGTTTTTGGCTATCGTTCATTTGGACAAAATGAATTTACCCGGTCAGAAATGAACCTTCAGGGATCATCTGCATTTTTTACTATTTCCGCCGCAGAAGTCATTCCTCCCTATATTGAATATTTTATGCATTTTACATTAGCCTCCGGAACTGAAGAAACCTATCCCCTGGAATTTGTTACGAGTAATACTCCCGTTCAAATCCCTGTCCAAGGAGTTTCCGGCAAGGATAAAGAAGTTTTAGTAATGAGCCCCGAGAAGAATGAAAAAATTCTTCCGGAGGAATTTTTTATTTCAATTTCGCTTCTGCGTGCTTCGGATATTGTGAATAAAAATGCTACGAAAATTTATTTAGACAATAAAGACATCACTAACTTAGCCCTTTTTGCTGATGATGTTATTCTTATTTCACCTGAAAATTTTCAAATCCAATTAAAAGATGGGCTTCATCTTTTAAATATAGAACTTTATGATACATCCAATACGCTTTATCATTCAGTAGCTTCACAGTTCATCATCATTAATCCTAGTTATGCTTTACTCGGTCAATCGGCAATTAAATATGCCGCTGATGTAAGAGCAGAGTCGCGAAATGAAAATATTCAATCGGTCGGAACTTGGTATAATAATGTAAATGTAAATTTGCAGGCAGATTATAAAAGTATAAACCTGCTTGGTAATATTTACGCAACTTCTGAAGAGAAAAAACACCTTCAACCGAATAACCGGTATATGCTAAGTTTATCGACTGATTATGGAGCAATTACGGTTGGTGATCATTATCCCAAATATCCCTCACTAGTGTTAAACGGAAAACGGGTGCGCGGTTTTAGCGGAGAAATTAATCTAGGTTTCTTCAATATCCAAACAAGTTTTGGCGAAATTTCAAAAAATATAGAAGGGACGTTCATTCAATATAAAGATACTCTTGGTGCTAATATTGTTGCAGTTGATCCCCTTAAACACAACGGGAACAAATATGCCGAAGTTGAAACCGGTACATTTCAGAGAAGTCTTTTAGCAATTCGTCCTTCTTTTGGAAGGGGCGAAAATTTTCAATTCGGATTGACTTTTCTCCATGGTAAAGACGAAACCGGTTCAATAGAATTTGGTACTGCCCCACAAGAAAACTTAGTTGTTGGTACCGATTTAATGTTTGGATTTGATAATCGAAACATTTTGTTTACTACTCAAGCAGCTTTTAGTTTACTGAATAAAGATATTTCTAGCGGTTCTCTTTCAGATTCTGAAATTGATTCTGTTTTTGGACCTCACGGACTTATTAATCAGGATCCCGAACAGGTAAAAAAGTTTCGCGATGCGATGAAAGGTATTTTTACCGTAAATCAAAATGTTACTCCGATAAATCCGCAGGAATTACCCTCTTTAGCCGCTGAGACAGCGCTTTCATTTAACTATTTCAACAATTATTTAAAAGGTTCTTACATTTATCGTGGAGAACAGTATTCCTCATTTGGGCAGTCTTTCATTAGAACGGATGTCGCAGGAATTAATGTTCTTGACCGCCTAAGGCTTTTCGAGAATAAATTTTTCATTTCTGTTGGATTCGAAAATTTGCATGACAATTTACAAAAGACCAAAAGAGCGACTACAACATATCAAACTTTGAATACCTCTGTTTCTTTTTATCCAAGAACAAATCTTCCAAGTATTATAGTAGGATACACACGTCTTAATAATACAAATGGTTTAAGTCCAATAAAAACTTTGACGGATTCAACGACTTATTTATCAGCAATAAATGATTTTACAAATAGAATTTCAACTCAATTATCTTATAATTTTGAATGGAAATACCGCCATTCGATTTCATTCAATTTTGTTAATTCTTCCCGCGAAGACCAGTCCCATGCAAATTATGATATAGACAATTCTTCCGTAACTGTTTCAAGCGGAACCCGATGGTTAGATAATTTAAGTTCAAGTTTTAATGTCAGCATAAATAATTCAAAGGTTGATACTACAAGCTTTGGATATGTCTCTCTTTCACTTGGAGCAAACTACTCACTGATGCAAGATAAATTGCTCCTTGCTGGTTCATTAAATCCAAGTTTTGGTGATTATAAAAGAACTTCCCTTGATGCGAGCGCACTCTACTATATAATGTCTAACCTAACCGTTCAATTTCAAATAAGATTTTTAAGTTATGATTATACTTCATCTCAATATGACGCAATAACACTTTTGCCGATTAAGTTAAAAGCGAATGATGTAATTATGGGATTAACCACTCAACTCTACTTGCAATAACTTTTAGATGGAAAAAGCAAAAAGCATTCCCAAGTGGTTGATAAAATTATCAATAAGTCTTGGGATTGCTTTTTTTGTTACCCTCGTTACGATGGAGGTGTTCTTCGCTCTCTCGAGCATCAAAGAATTAGAACTTAAACAAATTGATGAACGTTTTGCCAATCGCGGTGAAAGAGAGATAAAGAAAAAATCCAACGTTATTATTCTCGATTTAAATAATTTGACAATCCAAGGAATCCTTCCCCCCTATAATTCACTTCCCCTTTCACGATACCTCTTTGCAAAAGTTGTTAAAAATCTTTCCGAGGCTGGAGTAAAAGCTATTGGGATAGACGTTGTAATGACAAGTCCCGATAAGTGGGATGAGCAGAATGACAGCCTGTTGTTTTATGAACTTAGGAAAGCAAAAAATGTAGTCCTTGCCGGAAAGACTGAAGTAACTGGCCAGCATGAATTTCAACTCCGTAAAGAGCATCAAAATTATGATAATATCTTTTTCGAAGCAGACAGTTCAATCGGCATTGTAAGAGTTATTAGCGATAATGATGGTGTTATTCGGCGTTACGTACCCATGATGTACTCTGAAGCTTCTGACAAGTATCTTCCAACTTTTGGGTTTGCGACTTTAAATAAATATTTCGATTTAAAGAATGATGAGATCATCACCAAAAACGATAACTTTTTTATTCTAAATAATATTGAAATCCCGAAGTTTGACAGGACTTCGATGTTGATCAATTATTATGGACCGGATAATACTTTTCTTCATTTTAATTTTCTTGAAGTCTTGGATGACAAAGAATTTTTCACTAAAGATGAAAAAGACCTTGAAACAGAGATCAATACATGGGACGATCCGGATATCGGTTTATTGAAATCGGGTTTATTCAAAGGGAAAATAGTTTTAATTGGGTCGACCGAACCTGAAGATCAGGATATCAAACCCATTTCTTTTTCCAGAGGTGAAAAAAAGGGAGACAACCTGATGTATGGAGTTGAGATCCATGCAACGGCAATCCAAAATATCATTAGTAAAGATTTTTTAACTAAAGAATCTCCTTTACAAGAAATTGCTTTAATCTTCTTTTTTACATTTGGCAGCTTTTATTTTTCATCTTTCTTGAAAGAACAAAAGACAAAACGCGGTGGAATATTAGAACTTGTGAACATCTTGTTTCTTGGCGGGTCAATTTTTGGGTTAAGAGAATTATCGTTTTATTTGTTTAACCATTTTTCAATCGTACTCAACGTTATTAGCCCCGCTCTGGCACTCGTTATTGGATATGTCGGCAGCACAGCGTACCATTTCATCGCTGAAAGAAAACAAAAAGCCGTCATTAAGGGAATGTTCAGCCAGTATGTGAACTCAACCGTCGTTGATGAACTTATCGCGGATCCTGATAAAATGCGGCTGGGTGGTGAGCGAAAAGTTTTGTCCATTTTTTTCAGTGACATCGCTGGGTTCTCAACATTCTCAGAAACAAAAAAGCCGGAAGAACTCGTCCTTTTCTTGAATGAATATCTCTCCGAAATGACCCGCATTATTTTTGAAAACAAGGGAACCCTTGATAAATATATCGGCGATGCAGTAATGGCATTTTGGGGTGCACCGCTGCCGTTTGAAGACCATGCTTATCAAACATGCAAAAGCGCATTATTGATGCAGAAACGTTTAGCGGAATTAAGAGCCAAATGGCGCGAAGAAGGACAAACCGAAATTGAAATACGTATGGGAGTAAATACCGGAGAAGTTGTTGTTGGCAACATGGGTGGGAGCGAACGTTTTGACTATACCGTAATGGGAGATGCTGTTAACCTCGCTTCCAGACTTGAAGGAGCTAATAAAGAGTATGGCACTAATCTAATGCTTTCCGAAATGACTCACGACTTAGTGCAAAATGATTTCATCACCCGTGAGCTTGATGCGCTTGTGGTGAAGGGGAAAACACAACCGGTCAAAGTCTATGAACTTATTGCATTTAAGGATGAACAACTTGGTCAAACCAGTTTGGACTGTCTTTCGCTTTTCAATGAGGGATTAGTCTTGTATAAAACATTTCAATTTAAAGAAGCGGCAACAAAATTTGCCGAGGCAAAAAATATCAAATCAAACGATCACCCTTCTTTTGTCTATCTAAAGAGGTGCATGCACTTTATTGAGTTTCCTCCTCCTAAAGATTGGGATGGAGTATTTCGTATGACGACCAAATAGTACAATCAAACCCTTTCCCGATTTCTTGCATCCAATAGTTAAAACAAAAGGGAATTATGAGACTATTGACCATTGCAGGGAAACTTATCGCCCAAAGTTTCTCTTATGAGACATTTATTAAAAAAATTGAAACAGGGATTATTTCTTCCCCCCATGCTACTCAAGATGACGAAACAAAAAAATTGTATAATTACACCAAACTCAATCTTCAAAGAATGAAACGAATAGAAAAGACGTTTGAAGTTTCCGAGGAATTAAAACAAATTCTTTTATCAATAAAAACTCCTCAACACTGGGTAGTTATTACTGAGGGATGGTGCGGTGATTCTGCTCAAAATCTTCCGGCAATTGCAAAAATGGCGAAAGTTAATCCCGCTATTGAACTACAAATTGTAGAACGGGGTAAAAATTTGGAAATCATGGATTTGAATTTAACCAACGGAACGCGAAGCATTCCTATTCTTATCTCTTGCGATACACACGGAAACGAATTATTTCATTGGGGACCACGACCCAGAGAAGCTCAGGAACTTGTTGTTAAACTGAAGAACGAAGGTCTGGAACACGATGCGTTTATTGTACAACTTCATCTATGGTATGCAAAAAATAAGGGTGCTGCTCTTGAAATGGAATTTGTAAAGCTCTTACTCAGTTCTCTTAAAGATCAAGTTACTGTTTCAGGGTCTTTCACTTTAAAAAGTATTAATAACCCGATAAGAAAGAAAAAGGCAATCGAGCTAATAGCATAACGTTGATTTCCCGTAACATAACTAATGTACCCAAAAACTAACGGTCCAAGAATCGCGGAACTTTTCCCGAAGAATGAGTAAAAGCCGAAGAGTTCCGTTTTCTTTTCATCCGGCGTGAGTTTTGACATAAACGATCTACTTGTTGATTGACTTGAACCCATCGCGATACCTGCCAACAACCCCACAACATAAAACATTTCTTTCTGCTGAGTAAAATAAGCAAGTAAAATCGTCATCAACCAAATAACTAAACTTATCATGATGGTTCTTTTCTGTCCAATCGAATCTGCAACTATACCCAAAACCACAGAACCGAGAATAGCGGTCGTTTGAACGGTAATGAAAAAGATAAGTAATTCAATATTTGAAAAATGAAGGGTAGAGCTGGCATAATTTCCCGAAAAAAAAATTACTGTGTTTACTCCCTCAATATAAAAGAAATATGATAAGAGAAAGAGGGATAAGTTTTTATAATTCTTAATATGTTTTAAGGTCCAAAAGACTCTTTTAAAACCGATACGTAAATAGGATGTCGGCGCTTCAACTATCTTGCGCGTATCATGTAATTTTAAAAATAATGGGAGTGAAAAAACCATGAAGAAGACCGCAGCAATAAGGAATGTAATTTTAATTTGACCCGATTGAATAAAAGGATAAACGAACGCCAGGCAAACTAATGAACCGACATAACCCATTCCAAAACCATATCCGCTTACTCTGCCATAATTTTTCGGTGAAGTTATTTCGGGAAGAAAAGCGTCATAAAAAACCAACCCTGCTTCAAATCCAACGTTAGCAATAATAAAAAGAATTAACCCAGATAGGACATTCCCCTTTTCAACAAAGGTTAAAAGCGCTGTTGCAAGAATACATTGTAACGTAAAAAAAAGAAGAAATCTTTTTTTTCCTGCGGAATAATCAGCAATAGCCCCAAGTACAGGTGAAATGATTGCTGTTATAAGCATTGCGATGCTTGTTCCTAAACTCCAATATAAATCGCCGATTGGTTTCCCCTCGTTTACGGTTTGCTTAAAATAAACCGCATAAAGAAAAGTGACGATGATCATCGAATAAGAGGTATTAGCAAAATCGAATAAAGTCCAGACAAAAATTTTTAATTTGGAACTCATTTAGTCCGCCGAAGGGCGGAGTTGAGGTTTCACTGGAGTTTCGTCAATCAATCCTCTTCCGGTTTTATTCAACTTGCCTGATTTTTTTAAGTCGTTTAAAAACCCATCGAGTATTCCGTTAATAAATTTTCCGCTTGAAGCAGTACTGAAAGTTTTTGCAATTTCAATCGCTTCATTGATGGAAACTTTCGGTGGAATATCGGGCAGATATGCAAGTTCGCACATTCCCATCCGCATAAGGATTCTATCTAACATCGCAATTCTTTCAATTTCCCAATTGCTCACTCTCTTTTTTATTTCATCATCCAATTCGCTATGATGAATGATAACGGAACGAAGAAGCTGTTCGGCAAATTCTCTATCTTCCGGTTGTTCAATGTTGGAAAGAATTCCGTTTTTTGTGGTTTCAAGATTTTCATTGTTCAGTTCGTAAGCATATAAAATCTGCATTACTTTTTCACGTAAAATCCGTCTGATAAATTTTTTCTGCACCATAAGTTATATCTTTTTCTAAATTGCAAAGAACCAAAAATTGATTAAAGCTACACCTTCTCTCAGTTTATAATATACTAAACTTTTAGAATTTAACGTAACATTTGACCCGCTAAGTTTTACTTTTATATTATAAAATTTACTTATCTCATTTATTCGTTTTAAATGAAATCTGTCCGAGATGATGACTACATTTTTAATTTTCTTTTCCCCGATCAATTCGTTTTTTATAAAACGAATCTGTTCCGTTGTAGAAGCTGTTTTCTTTTCCATCCAAATATCATTTGGATCAACGGAAAATTTTGCTAAATAATTAAAAGCTACTTCGGCTTCCGACAATTCACCTGGCGCGTTTCCGCCGGTAAGTTGAATTTTTTTGATTTTCTTTTTCTGGTAAAGCTCTCTCGCTTTATCTAATCGCTCCATTAGAATGGTGCTTGGAACATTGTTTGACCAGACTGCTGCACCGAGTACTACTCCAACATCACCGGTCGGTTCATTCTTTTCTTCTACCGGAAAAGTTCCAAATGCATAGAGAAAACCAAATCCGTACAAAAAAACTGTAATAAATATGCTGTTAAGAATTGTCCTTAAATAGAGTAATGAATTAGATTTGAAAATTAAGAGCCAACAATAACTAATAACAACAATTTGAACAAACTGGGAACTAAAAAACATGAACCACAAAAAAATCTTTGCGACCGGAAAACTAAAAAGATATCCACCGGGAAGATGAATTTCAAGAACGACAAAAAGAGTTGCTACTAGCAGAAATAATAACTGTACCACCAATAATTTGAGAGAGAACCTATTTACCCCGGAAAAATTCCCTTTATAGCGCAGGGTAAGAATAATAAATTCAATCAGTAAAATGGCAACGAAAAAAATATTAAGAACATTTCCGAGATAGGTAACCCTAAAATCCGTTAATGGAAGATTTTGATTCTTATATTTGATTCCGAAAAGCAGAAGTAAATTAAATAGAGGAAGTAGAAAAAGAGTAATCTCCTTAACTGAAAACGATGAACTCTGTTTTCTTCTTCTTACCGGCATAAATAAAAGTTATTCATAATTTTTTTCAAAAAGAAACCAGTCTTTTTAATTCTCTAAACCGGTTTTTGTCTGCCTTCTGCGGATTGGAAATATTTCTTAACCATAAAGTACATAACTCCCGCAGCAAGTGCGCCGGTTACATCAGCTGTCCAATCATAAAAGTCACACAATCTTCCTGGGATAAAATACTGATGTACTTCATCCACTATACCGTATAAGGCAACTATTAACAAAGCGATGCTAATTGGAAATTTCTTAAATATTTTGTTTTTGTTTTGAAAATAAAGAGTATTACTTAATAAAAAAGCCAACAAAAAATAACCGAGTAAATGTTCTATTTTATCATTAATTCCTGTATGTGGAATTTTTGTTGTAGGTAATGTTGTGGCAAGGAAAAGCACTATCCAGTACGCAATAAGGGGCGCATAAACAGCAATATTTTTATTTTTTTCAAAAAAATTATAAAGCATTATTCAGTTCTTTCAAAGCAAATGGGATTTGATTAACCAGCTCACTTGCGGTAAATCCGTAAGCAGATTTTTCCTTTTTCAATTGATCAGCCGCCAATCCGTGCAGATAGACTGCGCTTAAAACAGCATGTTGAACATTTTTAAGTTGAGAAAGTAAACTGACAATCATTCCGGTTAAAACATCTCCACTTCCAAATTTAGCAAGCCCTTCATTTCCCGTCGGATTAATGAACGCTTTCCCATCGGCAGTAAAAACAATTGTTCGCGGACCTTTTAAAACCAGTGTTGACTTCGTTTCTTTCACAAACTCTTTGCCGTAAAAAAGTAAATCTTTTTCAATCAAACTCTTTTCAACATCAATTAATGTGGCAAATTCTCCAATATGTGGAGTAAGCACGAAATTTTTTAGTTGAAAGTTTCTATACTCTTTTTTGCGTAAAGCATATAGGGCATCAGCATCAATGACAATTTTTTTGTTGGGATGTTTTTTCAATAGAAAACGAACAAACTCCATTGTTTCATCTTGTCTTCCGATTCCAGGACCGATAGCAATCGCATCCGCCCAAAGAAATTTTTCCTTTAACGATGAATAAGATGATGCAGATAAATATTCCGTATTTTTTTCACCATAAAACTGATTAACAATTTCCGGTCGTTTTTGCAGTAATATTTTTTGTAATGATGTTGGAATTGCAAGGATGACTGCTCCTCCACCTGACTTAAATGCCCCGCTTGATGAAAGTACAGCCGCTCCGCCATATTCTTTAGAGCCTGCAATAAGAAAAATTTTCCCCGCTGAATATTTGTGCAAGCTTTTTTCTTTTAACGGAATAAAAGATTTGACATCGTTCCTTTCAACTAAAAAATCTTCCGCTATTAGTCTTTTAAAAAATTTATCTCCGACTCCAATACTTCCCTTTTCAATTAAACCAGAAGATGAATAACCATCTCCTAAAAACAATCCTCGCTTTAATTCTCCAAGCGTGATAGTCAAGTCCGCTTTAAAGATTGTTACTCCGTAACCTGTATCTGCATTTAAACCCGTTGGAACATCTATCGCAATTTTTTTACAATTAAAAAGATTCACCTTCTTAATAATATCTTTCAGTAGTCCTTGCAACTCACCAGTCGCACCGCTTCCCAATAGAGCATCAATAATAACATTGCAGGAACGAAGAGTTTTAAAATCTTCGATTTTTGCAAGTTTTTTGATGGAAATATTTTTGTACAATGATGCGGACGAAACTAATAATTCATAATTTTTCTCAGCATCCGAAGATAAATCTCTTTTATCAGAAATGTGCAGAACCATTACTTTATGTCCGGCAAAAGCAATTTTTCTTGCAAGAGCAAATCCATCACCGCCATTATTTCCTTTACCGCACATAATTCCTACAGTTGTTGGAACTGAATTTAGAAAACCTTTTTCGGAAATAATTTTGAAAAGGCTTGAAGCAGCATTTTCCATTAGAAGAAGTGAGGGGAAATTTAGCTGTTCAATAGCAAAGCTATCAATGGCTCGAACTTGTTTATTTGTAAATAACGAAATCATAACATTTCTTTTAAGTTGCCAGTAGTCATTGGTCGATAGTCAGAATAAAAACAAATGACAATTGACTAATAACTGATTGTTTAGTTATACCTACGTTCATTAATGTGATTTTTATTCTTCTTTAAATCGTTCATAAATTTTCTTGGTTAACCATACTTTTATGTCTTCTTTAAATTCAGAATTGGACATTATCTTATCAAATATCTCTTGGTTTGCGTCCATTCTGTCAATCATCGTTTGAATAAATACTTCGTCAAAGGCATATTTGAAATTTTCAAGGGGATTATTTTTTGCTCTGATTTTTAAGTCTTCATTTTCGAATAGGGCTTGTTCAATCTGTTCGAAATATAAGCGATCCTGGTCTGTAAAATCGAAGCCATATTTTTCATTTAAGAGATTAATAATATTTGAGAGTTTATCTTTTTCATCTTTTGGTTTGCTAATACCGGCTTCAGTAATTGGATTAAGGCCATACTCCCCTTGGATTTGAAGAACTAAATCACCTTCGGCTATTTTCTGTAATCTGTAATATTCAAGAGCGACTTCATTATCAAGTTTTAATCTTTCTGTGTAATCAACTTTGGGAAGTTTAGTTAATAAAAAGCGACCGAAAGAATATAATTTTTCCAACTCGACATCTTGGAAAGGCATTATTTGAGACATGAAAGAATAGAGGCGGACAAATGATGTTAATGATTTTTTAAATTCATCTTGAGGTTCTTCTTCCAACTGTTTGAAACGATCTACGGCTGGATCGATATAGGCGTAAAGCTTACCTTGATCTCTTACCGATGCGCTACTCGGTTTATAAAATACTTTTGAAAAAGCATCTATTTCTGATTGATAATAAACTTGTGCAGAATCTATTTTGTCTTTTAGATTATAAAGATGATTAGGGTCAGTAGTCTCAGTCATAGTAGTCATTTCATAATATGGCTGGAATGAATCAATGATTGTTTGACGGTCATTAGCGAAGTCCAAAACAAAAGTATCTTCTTTGCCGGGATAATTTCTATTTAACCGAGAAAGGGTTTGAACCGCTCTAACACCGGATAATTTTTTATCAACATACATCGTATGCAATAAAGGTTGATCGAAACCATATTGATATTTATCTGCAACAAGTAAAACTTGGAATTCTGCGGATGCGAATTTTAGAGGCAATTCTTTTTCACTAAATTTATTTAGTTCTGATTCTGTAACACCTTCGGGATAAAGATCATCAATTACAGAGCCCGAAAAAGCAACAAGAGGTTTAATGTTTGAGTAACCTTTTTCTTTTATGTAGTCTTTGAATTCAACATAAAACTTTAGGGCGTGTTTACGTGAAGAAGTTACAACCATTGCTTTAGCTTTACTACCAATCTTCTTCATAGTAACTTGACGAAAATGCTCAACCATAACTTCGGTTTTTTGTGCAAGGTTTGTAGGATGGAAAGAGGCGAAACGTGCAATCGCTCTGGTCGTCTTCCGTTTATTTAGTGAAGGATCGTCTTCAATAGTTTTACAAAAACGGTAATAGGTTTCATAAGAAGTATAGTTCTTTAGAACATCGAGGATAAAACCTTCTTCAATTGCTTGCCGCATAGAATAGAGATGGAAAGGTTTTGGTTTTCCTTCGCTATCTTTTTCGCCGAAGACCTCAAGGGTTTTTGATTTGGGGGTGGCAGTAAAAGCAAAGAGACTAATATTTTTTTGCGGACCTCTTTTCTGAATTATTTCACGTATATAATCATCTTCATCGGCGAAACTGTTTTCAATCTCACTTTCAACTTTTACGGCTTCTTCCAACGAAACATTTTTGCCGACTAATGCTTCTGTCATTTTACGACTTGATTCACCGCCTTGACTGCTGTGTGCTTCATCAATAATTACCGCATAATTACGATTTGGAATATCACTTAGAAATTTCAACGCATATGGAAATTTTTGAAGCGTAGTGATAATAATACACACACCGGATTTTATCGTTTCCGCCAATTGTTCTGCGTTTACTTCTATACGCTGCACAACACCGGTTTTGTGTTCAAATTGATAGATTGTGTTTTGCAATTGTTGATCGAGAACGTTTCTATCGGTGATGACAATAACGGAGTCAAAGATTTTCTTATCGGCAGCATTGTAAAGAGAAGATAAACGATAAGCGAGCCATGCGATTGAATTACTTTTGCCGCTTCCGGCGGAATGTTCTATTAAATATCTTCTTCCGCTTCCATTTTCTTTAGCATCTGCAATTAACTGCCTAACAACATCCAACTGGTGAAAGCGGGGGAAGAGCATCGTTTCTTTGTAATATTTTTTATCGTCAACTGTATATTCTTCTTTTTGAAGATGAATATAGCGGGCGATTATTTCAGTCCAGCTATCAACCGATAAAATATCTTCCCAAAAGTAGGCGGAACGATAAGTAGTATAATCTTTAGCAGGCGGGTTTCCGGCGCCGTTGTTATACCCTTTATTAAAAGGGAAAAATCTTGTGCCGGAACTTTCAAGTTTTGTAGTAAAGTAAACTTCATCGGGGTCGACTGTAAAATGAATTAACGCACGCTTCTTAAATTGGAATAACAATTCTTTTGGATCGCGGCTTGTTTTGTATTGTTCGATCGCATCACTTACTCTTTGCCCGGTGAAATGATTTTTTAGTTCTAAAGTTGCTAAAGGGAGACCATTTAATGAAAGAACCAGATCAATGCTTTTTTTGTTTTTTGGTGAAAAGAATACTTGTCGTGTTACATAATGCTTGTTGTAGCTGTATTGATTAAGCGTATCGGGATTAAGCCCACTATCGGGTTTGAAGTAAGCAAGTTTGAATTTAACGCCGCTGTCTGTAATTCCGTGGCGAATAACGTCGATCATACCTCTTAAATCCAATTCCTTAAAGAGGCGTTGAAAGAATTTGTTTTCTGTATCTTCTTTGTAATAAGTTTTAAGCAGTTCCCATTCTTTGGGTTGTGAGGTTTGGATAAAAGAGAGGATTGCTTTTTTATCAAGGGCAAGTTCGCTGCTGAAATCATCAGCATTGCCTTGAAACCAGCCGTTAGAAGTTAAATGTTCTATGATCGCTGATTCGAAAGTCTTTTCAGAGTGAATAGATGAAAGCATAATTAAAGTTTCTCCATTTTACCCCTAACAGGTAAAGTAAAAGCGAAAGGTTTTACTTCTTTATCGGCTTTTTGGATTATCACTTCCCAATTATTGATTAAAAGTTTTACAATTGCCCAATGTTTGTCTTGGTTTTTAGGAAGTTTAAGGAAGAATAAGCCGAGATTATATTGTTTACAAAGCTCATATTGCAAACGACTTTTGTAAATATTAAAGTCTTTAGTTATGAGCACACTATTGGAATCCCCTAAGCTTGGTATAATTGTTTCATCCGGGACACCCTTACCAAATATTTCTTTTGTGGAATGAACTTGGACGGTTCTGAAATAACCTTTGTTTAGGGAGTTCAAAGCATGAGCAACATATTCAGAAAGATTCTCATCAAGAAAGATTTCCATCAAGCTGCTGATCTATAAAAATTAATAGCATCATTAACTTGATGTTCGCTTAAATCATAAAGTATAGAAAGAGCAGAGATCGGTTCACCGCTTTTGTACATGGAGTAAATAACTTCGGCATTAATATTCGTTCCGTTAATTATTGGCTGCCCGAATTGATGATGAGGATCAATTACGATACTTTTATTTTTATCAAATGGCCAGAATCTATAAGCGAGACTATCAGCACTAAAATCAACTTTGGATACAAAATTTTCTATTATATTAACAAAATTCGTTTGACTTGTTCCATCAGCATTGACAATATCATTTTGAAACCGATACCAAATTTCTTTGCCATCCGTTAATAACTGTGAAGATGCAAAAGGATAATCTAAACTTAATTCCTTTGAAATGCTGCATCTTGCTTTAAGAATTGTTCGCGCCTTTACACCAAGTTCTTGTAATCTAAAAAAAGTAAAAAGTTCAATGAGAACATAAAAATTGACTGCTTTGTTTCGCTGATTTACGCTCCAAGTGTAGGTATCATTAAAAAGCTTTCTCCCAATTTTTTCATCCCAATATGCCGAAATGTAGTGGGTAACTTTTCTGCGGTCAATCTTTAACAAACGGCTAATATCCGGAATAGTATAGATCCCAAAGCCTAATTCGTTCTTATGTGTGATTGTTTTCATTCTTTCCTCCTTTCATTTTAAGAAAGGTTATTTGTTTTACATTTAAAAATAACAAACTCAATGACATTTTACACTTTATTACTGACATCAATTTTTCCCGTTACTACTTCGCTAATTAACGCTGTGCGGTATTCCGCAAGCAGTTCTATCTCATTTTCTATTTTGGATATTGTACCGTCTATTCTTTTTGTTTCAGTTTCAACTTGTTGAACGATTTGGAGTTGTTCATCCATATTTGGAGACCAAATATATAATTCTCTAATTTTTTCTCCAGTTAAATGACCAATACTAATTCTATTTACAATTGATTCAAAATATCCAATACTACCGAGGTAGAAAAATTGGTAAAGGAAAAAGAAAGGATTTTGGTTTTCGACAATAGTTATCTTATGTACTGAATTTTGAATATAACATTCATCTAATTCATTTCTCCAAATACAGGTTCGTCCAACTTCACCTCCCTCGCTTACTAACAAATCATATTCTTTTATTCTTAGCTTTTCAAGTTCCATTTTAGAAAACCACATCTCCTTCACATTTTCAATATTAGCATCTAACCATTGTAAATTGGCTGCCCTTAGATATGGTTTAAAATTATAATCTCCTTTATCATCATTCGTTAACATTTTCCCAAGAACAATCTTTCCAATGTACTTTAACTTCTTCATTTCCCAATGTTTGGGAATTTTGCCGAGCCATTCTATGCCGCTCTCTTTTAGTTTTACCTTTGGGTTAATGCCGCATGTAACAGCATGGTTAATTACCGCTGTGCGTTCTTCTTTAAGGAGTTCGATTAGCTTTTGTTTGTTGGTAATGAGTTTGTCTATCTGCGCGGTTTTATCATCTAAGAAATTTGCAATGACGGTTTGTTCTTCTAATGGTGGAACTACACAATTGTTATTAATGAATATTGATACTTTGAGATTATCAATTGTATTTGCTTTATTAATAGCGAAGAGACCTTCTCTAAAATAAACTGATTGAGATACATAAAATAAAAATTCAGGGGCTGTTGAAGAGTTTGATCTAAAACCGACCAAATTTTGTGCTATAAAATATTCTGGATCTCTTTCAACGATGGCAGATTTTCCAGCTGTTGCCCCGACAGTAGCAATTAGAACATCTCCTTTCTTTAATGGATCTCTCACAAAATCATTTACTAATTTTGGATCAACAAATTTCTCAAAACTACTTTTTGGGTATTTACTTACGCCATCAATCTGTTTTATTTCAAGCATCGGCACACCTTCTGAACCATATTCCGGTGTTCTTCCCCTATTATCAATTATCTTATTAATGACATTCTTCAATTTCATTACATTCCAATGTTTTGGAATCTCACCAATCCACTCAACGCCGGAAGGTTTGTATTTGGGGTATTTGTTCATTTAACAATTATCAATTATCAATTAACAATTTAAGAAGTTGCTTACCTTTTTCGGTAATAATGTATTTTTGATTTGGGCTATTTGGCTTTTCAGGTAATAACATTTTTATCAATAGATTATCAATTAAAGGAATTAAGATAGATTTACGAAAATGTTCTCTGTCCAATAATCCTAGATAATTCTGAATTTCTTTTCTTAACCTTAGTTCATAGCAATATTCTAGTGCCTTTACTGCTTGCGGGTTATTCTCTAAATACTTGCGTGGTACTTGCGGGGTACTTGCGGGGTGGTTGCTGGGTACTTGCGTGGTGCTTGCGTGGTACTTGCGTGGTACTTGCGTGGTGCTTGCTCTATCAATTTTTTCCTCTTTTTTAACTTTTAGAAACTTTGGATTTATTTTAAGTGTTGTTTTGAAATAGGAACGATCATCATCAGTTTCAAAGACAGGATTCGGGGAATTATTCATCTTCATAGCTTTAATAATTGTTGGGATACCAGTGGCTCTACCTTCAGTAAGATGCAGTTCTTTAAGGAATTCACCGATTCGTCTGTTTCTGTATTTGCGAACATCAAATTGATTCTTTTTAAGTTTTTCTTTATCAAGAGGAGGTAAAGGGCCAGGGAAACTAATAATATCAAGCTTTGTGTGATAGATACGTATTTCAATGGTAGAATCATTATCATAGCCGCGATGATAAACAGAATTACATAAAGCTTCTTCTAAAGCGTCATAAGGATAATTAAAAAATCTTTCCGCTTCAGCTCTTCGTTCATTTTTAACAATTTTTTCTTTTACAACCATATTTTTAAGATAATCGAGAGCGCTTTTAAGCTGACGGTGCAAAGTACCGCTAAATATTTTTTCGGTGTAACTTGAACCGGCTTCATCTTCAAAGGTTACGATTTCTATTTTAGCAGAAGGAAAAACTTTTTGAGGTTCTTTAGCAAAAAAAAGAAGTCCGATATTTTTAGGTAACAGATATTCATCTGCGCCTTCAGCGATGTTCATTCTTCGAGCAATTTCACTTAATTGCAGCTTTGGGATTTCTTTTTCAAGATCACTATTAACTTCGTTAAGAAAGGTCTTTATCTCAGTTAAATCTAAATCTGATAACTGGTAATGGTGATTAGCTTGGTCATCAAAAGGAATTTGATTTGCCATAGAGAGCAATTCGCGTTCTTCATTTCTGTTTGGTTTTACCGTTGAAGAATATCTTCTGATGTAATAATAGTTATTTGGATTATTCCCGAGAGTTTCTGGAGCTTTGTACGGGCGATTGCTTCCACCAGGACACCACAATATCAGAATTTTTTTGTTTTGAAAATCAACAGGTTCCACGATTGGGAAGTAGTTTGGTAAAATTTTTCTGCAAATGTTATTTAATTCTTGTTGAATGGAATCAATTTGATTTAAATGCAATCCTTTTGGTGGTAAAACCGGTTGTCCGTTGTTTTCAGCAATTCCAAGAACAATATATCCACCACCCCAATTATTAAAATCATTTGCAAAAGCACAAATGGTTCTGAGAGTGCGTTCGGGATTCCATCCTTCTCGGAATTCAATGCGTTCCCATTCGACAGTTTTGCCGTTTAGAAGTTCGTTAATATTTATTGGTAGTGCCATTTATTCGATCACTTTCTTGATCATACCCACAGTTTCTTCTTCCAAAGCTAAAATATCTTTTCGGATTTCTTCTAAACTGCGGAGCGGTTTGTATTTATAAAAATACTTAGAGAAATTTATTTCGTAACCAATTTTGGTTTTGTTGTGGTCAATCCATGCATCTGGTAAATGAGGCAAAACTTCTCTCTTGAAATATTCTTCAACATTTACTTTAAGAGGAACATTTTCAAAATCTCTTAATTCAGAATCAGGAATCAGTTCACCTTTTTTATCTTTTTCAATTTCTCCCTTCTCGTTTCTTCTCGGACGTTCAACGGTAATACGTTGATATCCGAAATCTACGTTATCAAATATTTTGCAATAAGGATCCTCTTCGAAAGCTTCATAAATTTCAGTTATGGTTTTTATTTGGTCGGGCTTTCCGTCTCTACCATCGCCAATTTCTTTTCTTTTATTGCCAAGACTACGCATCATCTTAACATAGAACGGATTATTCTTGTCGCCTTCTTCCCAATCACTTCCGGTAGCATTTATTAACTGCACTTTGCCTTTTCGTTCAGGTTTTTTCCTATCTGTAACAATCCAGAAATAAGTTGAAATACCGGTGTTATAGAACAACTGATCGGGCATAGCAATAATAGCTTCGAGCATATCATTTTCAATTATCCATTTGCGTATGTCGCTTGGTCCGCTTCCGGCTCCGCCACTAAACAAAGGTGAACCGTTAAAAACAACTGCGATACGACTACCGCTTTTTCCGCGTTTCATCTTGCTAATCATATGCTGAAGGAAGAGCAAAGAACCATCACTTATTGAAGGTAATCCGGCTCCGAAGCGTCCGGCAAATCCTTTGTTGTCATATTCATCATTAATAAACTTCTGAGCTTTTTTCCAGTCAACACCAAACGGTGGATTGCTAAGTATATAATCGAACTTTTCATCTTCCAAACCATCTTGACTAAAGCTGTTGCCGAACTTTATATTGTAGGGATTCTGTCCTTTGATAAGCATGTCTGATTTGCAGATTGCATAAGATTCGGGATTAAGTTCTTGACCGAAAAGTTCTAAACGAGCGCTCGGATTTAATTCATGAAGATATTCATCGGCAATGGAGAGCATACCACCAGTACCGCAAGCGGGATCGAACAAAGTTTTTACGATGCCTTCTTTTCTTAAAATATCTTTATCATTAGCAAAAAGAATATTAACCATTAAACGGATTACTTCGCGCGGAGTAAAATGTTCACCGGCAGTTTCATTTGATATTTCTGCAAACTTGCGGATCAGTTCTTCGAAGACGTAACCCATTTCCATGGGTTCAGTAACCTCAAATGTATCTTTTGCTTTTGAAAAATCTTTTATAATTGAATAGAGCAGATCATATTCATCGAGTTTTTTTATTTGATCTTCGAAACTGAAATAATCAATAATTTCTTTCGCGCTAATTGAGAAACCATTAATGTAATTGCGGAGATTTGCTGCTACGTTATTATGATCTTTTGCAAGTTCATTGAAATCAAACTTACTGTGATTATGAAATTTTACTTTAGCGATGCCGTTAAGGATAGGTTCTAAAACTTCGGGTTTTTTGGCTTTATGTTTTTGGTATGCTTCTAGGACTTGTTTTTTTGTTGGTTCTAAGACCATGTCTAATCTTCTTAGCACTGCAAAAGGAAGAATAACTTTTCCGTAATCAGCTTGTTTATAATGTCCTCTTAGCAAGTCTGCAATTGACCAAATGAAGTTTGCTTTTTCTCTAAAGTTGTTCATTATTTTCCCATAATTAAAACAAAAATTTACAATCTCAATTCCACGATTTTTGCAGGCAATTACAGTTTGTTACAAAGAAATCTCTTAGTAAATGCACAAATTTTATTAGTGGGTATAACTATTGACTAATAAATTAACCAACGAAAAAACTTATAAGCTGAATAATTGAGTTCGGGAAAATTCCCATAACAAGAACCAGCAAAGCAGAAATAAAAATTCCGAGCAAGGCTTGATAAGATGGTTCAACTTCAAGTGGTGAATCGGTTGACTTAAAATACATTACAACAACAACTCGCAAATAAAAATAAGCGCTTATAGCACTGGAGATTACACCAATTATTGCAAGCCATGTTAAGTTTGCTTCAATTGCAGAAACAAAGACAAAATATTTACCAAAGAATCCGGCAAATGGAGGAATGCCTGCAAGTGCAAACATAAAAATTGTAAGCAGTGCAGCAAGTAAAGGATACTTTGCAGCTAAACCGGTATAACTTTGCAAATCAATTTGCAAATTATCTTTCGATTCAATCATTGAAAGAACACCAAAGGCTCCTAAGTTCATAAACGTGTAAGCTGCAAGATAGAACACAATTCCTGTTACACCGTTTTGATTTGCCGAGGCTAACCCAATAAGCATATAACCGGCATGTGCAATGGATGAATAGGCTAACATTCTTTTTAAATCAGTTTGAGAGATTGCGACAATGGCACCGTACAGCATGGTTATTGTTGCTAGAACAGAGAGGAATGTTGTAAAAATATTTTTTTCGAGATTTGCAAAAACAGGAATTAATACAACGAGCAAAGCGCTAAAAGCTGCAGCTTTTCCACCGGTTGACATTAATGCGGTAACGGTTGTAGGCGCACCCTGGTAAACATCAGGAACCCACATATGAAACGGAACTGCTGCAATCTTGAATGAAAATCCGATGATGAAAAGAAGAAGTCCGACCATAAAAACAATATTCGGTGTTCCCTTCAGCAGATAAAACGAAAGTGCAGAGACAGATAAAGAACCGACGGAACCGTAAATCAATGCCATACCGTAAACAACAAATCCGCTGGCAAATGCGCCGAGTAAAAAGTATTTTAAAGCCGCTTCATTTGAAGATGACCTTTTTCTATTAAAACCTGTGAGAATATAAAAGCAAACAGACATTTGTTCAAGACCGATAAAAACCATTACTAAATCTTTCGCTCCTGCAAGGAACATCATTCCCAAAACTGCCGATTGCATTAATATATAAAACTCACCGAAATAAATTCCCACTTTTTTAATATGATCGATCGAGAGCAAGACAACAATGGCGGCGCCAAAATTGAAAATGAAATAAAAAAGATGGACAAGTCCTCCGGTGGCAAGCATTGAATTAAATACTATTCCTTCTTGATAAGCAGTAAGGAGCGAATAGTATGCGGTTACTCCAAAGAGAGTGATGGAAAGCCAGGGAAGAATCATTTCACTTTTATCGTAAAACATTTCAACGATAAGCGAAAGCAAAATTCCACCACTAATTATTAGCAGCGGAGTGATCATAAAAATTTCATTCATAGTTTATCTTATTTTCATTCAATAAATAAAATGTCCGCGTCGGTTTCTTCAATTGTTACTTTATGTTTTTCCGCAAGATATAAAGCTATCTTCCGGTGATTGTTCCAATCGAAAATATTTTTTCCTTCATCTACTAGTACAATTTTAATTGCTTCATACTTTGAAATCGATTCTGAAAGTCCCTTATATTCGAGGAAGTATAAATCCAAATATTCTTGATGTTCAACAAGCTGAATGCCTTTAGAACTTCTGGAAAAATCAGTAATGATATCACTTTCAATAATAACTTTTAATAATTGAGCTTTAAACGGAAGAAGAATTCTGTTCCCGTAATAAAGTCCGTTTATTTTATTTTTAATAACTTCGTCTAACGTGTACACTGTCATCCTCTAAAAAATAAAAACCAAATTAGTGCAAAGATCGGAAGCAAAATCGGCAAAGAATATTTTACGATATAAGTAAAAAAGCTGGGCATTTCAATACCGGCTCTTTCACTAATTGATTTCACCATAAAATTCGGACCATTGCCAATATACGTCATTGCACCGAAAAATACTGCGCCAACCGAAATTGCCCGCAGATAAACGTCATCGACCACAACAAAATGTTTTACGTCTGCTGCAAGATTTATATCAAGACCGAATTTCCCCATTGCAGCGCTTAAAAAGTTCAAGTATGTTGGGGCATTATCTAAAACAGATGATAACGCTCCGGTTGACCAATAAAAAGTAGCCTGCGTTAAGTAATGGCTGTAAACTCTCGATTCAAACGCAATCAATTGCAAAGCGGGAATCATAGTTAAAAAAATCCCAACGAATAAATACGCTACTTCTTTTATCGGTTCAAAATCAAATTCGTTCGCTTTAAGAATTTCCAAATCGGCAGTTTTAAAAGATGCAATTGCTACCGAGAACATTAGTATTTCGCGGATGCCGAATGGAAGCGGACTTAAACTCGGAACCCAACTCATTACTTTAGGATCAATAAATACAGCAATAATAATTACTACAAAATAAATTAAATTCTTCGAACCTTTTAATTCTACTAAATGCTTCCCTTTTTCTGTTACAGTATCTGCTGTTTTTTTGTTCGAAATATCGAACAAGAAAAAGAATAAAAGAGCACACAAGATTCCGATCAACCATATTGGAAAAACATTTTCAATAACCCAGAAGAAAGGGACTCCGCGCAAGAAGCCTAAGAATAACGGCGGGTCTCCAATCGGTGTTAATGCGCCGCCGATATTGCTGATAATAAAAATGAAAAAGATGATCAAATACGGTTTCATTCTTTCCCGGTTCATTTTTATGAATGGGCGGATGAGCAGCATTGATGCGCCTGTTGTACCGATTAAATTTGAAATTACCGCGCCAAACAAAAGGAATAAAACATTTGAAACCGGTGCGGCTTTAAAATTCACTTTAATCAAAATGCTTCCGCTTGCAATGAAAAGTGAAGTTAGCAAAGCGATAAAAGAAATATATTCTGTAATAGAATGTTCAACGCTTTTAAAATCATTTAAAAATCCGAAGTAATAACTTACAGTAACCAATCCAAGGAGAATAGAAAGCTTGTGATAATTTCTTTCCCAAAAATGTTTGTAAAAAATTGGACCGGTTGCAATTAAAAGCAGCAACACAAGAAACGGCAATACTATTATCGGATGCGGGAGTTGACTTGTATGTCCTCCACTGGTTATCAATGAATCCACTAAAGGTTTCGATTCAGCAGCAAATAAATTTCGACTGACAAAGAACATCAACACTATAAAAAAAACCTTTTTCACCATTACTTTTTATTTCACTAAAACTGATGAAGCAGTAGTTACCTGGTGAATAATTGAAGCGGAAACTGCATCAGTCAATTTTAAGAAAGTACCGGGATAAACGCCTATCCAAACTATAAAAACAAAAATTGGAATGAGTACGATCATTTCTCTTGTATTCAAATCTGTTAAATGCCCTAATTTTTCCGAAAGATGATACTCACCAAAAACAACTCGCTGGTACATCCACAACATATAAACTGCGGCAAAAATAACTCCGCTTGCCGCAAACACTGTGAACCACCAACTGTTAAGCACTTCTGATTTGAATGAACCGATAAGAATTAAAAACTCACCGATAAATCCATTCAAGCCGGGTAGACCGATTGATGAAAGCGAAGCAATCATAAAGGCAACAGAAAAAAGAGGAACAACTTTTGCGATGCCGCCGTAATCAGAAATCTCGCGTGAGTGAGTTCTTTCATACACAATACCCACCAAAAGGAATAACGCACCGGTCGAAAGTCCGTGGTTTACCATTTGAATAATCGCGCCTTGCATTGACTGTTGGGTCATTGCAAAAATTCCAAGCACAACAAATCCTAAGTGAGAAACTGAAGAATAAGCAACAAGCTTCTTCATATCAGTTTGCACCATCGCAACCAATGCGCCGTAAATAATTCCAATGATGGCAAGCGTTGAAATGTATGGAGCGAAAGCAATTGCAGCTTGCGGAAACAATGGAAGACAAAATCTGATTAAACCGTACGTTCCCATTTTTAGAAGAACTCCGGCAAGAATTACCGAACCGGCGGTTGGCGCTTCAACGTGTGCATCCGGTAACCAAGTATGCAGCGGGAATAATGGAACCTTAATTGCAAAGCTAAATGCAAAAGCTGCAAACATTAAATATTGAATCTGCTTTGCGATGGTTGGACCAACCTGATATAAATCAAGTAAGTTTGTTGAAAAAACTCCAAGCGGTCCGGAGGCGTAAACAGCCAGCCAAATGATCGCAACAAGCATTAACAAACTTCCGAACATGGTATAAATAAAAAACTTAACGGAAGCATAAATGCGTTTTGGTCCGCCCCAGATGCCTATGATGAAGTACATCGGGATAAGCATCGCTTCCCAAAAAATGTAGAATAAAAATAAATCCAACGAAACAAATACACCGAGCATTCCAACTTCAAGCATTAACATGAAGAAAGTAAATTCCTTCACATTTTTTTGAATTCCCTTCCAGCTTGAAAGAAGCGTCAGCGGAGTTAAAAATGTTGTAAGTAATACAAGAACTAAAGATAGACCGTCAACTCCTACAAAGTAAGAAACATTCAGCTTTTCAACCCAAATAAATTTTTGTGTGAATTGGAAACCGGCATTCATCGGATCAAACTTAAAATAAATTACAAGCGATAAAACAAATGAAGCCAAAGAAAAAATCAATCCGAAGTAACGAATTGAACTTTCTTTCTCCTTTGAAAAGGAAAGTAAAAGTAACGCGCCGACTAACGGTATTAAAAGCAAATAGGTGAGCAACAAATTATTTTCCATACTTATAAACTATAAATTATCCAGAAAAGAGCGGCAACAATTCCGAGCATCATAACAACTGCATAGGTTTGTGCTACGCCGGTTTGAATTTTTCGAACTTTACCGGAAACAAGTTCAATCAATGAAGCCGTACCGTTCACTAATCCATCTATCAATTTAACATCCGTAATTTTCCACAGAAGTGATTCAGAGGTTTTAAAAATCGGTTGAACGATGGCTTTATCATAGGCTTCATCAATATAATATTTGTTGAAAAGAATTTTGTAAATCCCTTTGAATTTTGAAGCTGTGTGTTCGGCGACTTTCTGATTTTTCAGATAGACGTACCTTGCAAAGAATATTGATCCCGCCGCGCCAACAACTGAAAGAACCATCAACAAGATTTCTTCAAAATGCGTATGACTTCCGTATTGAGCTAAACGAATTTGTGCATTTGAAAAGATCGGAGCCAGCCAACTATGAAAGTTGTTTCCATGTTCACCGGAAAAAATTTCGGGTATGCCGATAAATCCTCCGAGCACCGACAGCACAGCCAAAACAATTAACGGAATTGTCATCAAGCTGGGTGATTCATGCGGATGAATATGGTGAACATCAAATCGGTGTTTTCCTTCAAACGTTAAGTTCACCAAACGGAACATATAAAATGCCGTGAGAAGCGCTGTAATTACACCGATAAACCAATAAATAAATCCAGCGTTCGCGTAAGCGCTCCATAGAATTTCATCTTTGCTGAAAAAACCTGCAAGTGGAGGAATTCCGGAAATAGCAATTGCCGCAACCAAAAATGTTTTGTAAGTCGTCGGCATATATTTTTTAAGTCCGCCATACTTTTGAATATCTTGCTGATCGTGCATTCCGTGAATAACCGAACCGGCGCCAAGAAATAAAAGTGCTTTGAAAAAAGCGTGCGTCATCACGTGAAAAATTCCGGCGGAAAAAGCGCCAACACCCATCGCCAAGAACATATATCCAAGTTGGCTAACGGTTGAGTAAGCTAAAACTTTTTTAATATCATTTTGAACCAGACCTATTGTCGCAGCAAACAAAGCAGTAACTAGACCGATAACTGCAACCACCGTCATAATTGCCGGAGCAGAAGCAAAAATAATTGAACAGCGCGCGACCATGTAAACTCCGGCGGTAACCATTGTAGCCGCATGGATTAATGCTGAAACCGGTGTAGGACCCGCCATAGCATCCGGCAACCAAACGAATAATGGAATTTGCGCCGATTTGCCAGTTGCACCGATAAATAAAAAGATTGCAATAAAACTATAAACCGTGGTTGAAATATTTAACGCATTTGCACGTGTAAAAACTTCATTAAAGTTCAAACTATTAAAAGTTAAAAAGATCAAAAACATTCCGAGCAAGAATCCGAAATCGCCGATACGATTTACGATAAACGCTTTTTTAGCGGCATCACTTGTTGTGCTTTTTTCAAATTTTCTATCGTACCAAAATCCGATCAGTAAATAAGAGCAAAGTCCAACGCCTTCCCATCCTAAAAAGAGAAGAACGAAATTATCGGCAAGAATCAAGTTCATCATCGCAAAAATGAAAAGATTTAAGTAAGCGAAAAATCTCCAAAAACCTTTATCACCGTGCATATATCCGATAGAATAGACGTGGATAATAAAACCAACGCCGGTTACGATCAACGCCATCGTTAACGACAGTTGATCAACTTGATAAGCGATGGAAACGTTGAGACTGCCAACGGAAAGCCAATTAAAAAGCGTGACGATGTGCTGTCTTTGTTCTACCGGAAATGCGAGAGTTTCAAAAAAAGCGGCAATAACAATTAGAAAAGATAACCCGATTGTACCGCTTCCGATCCAACCGATGATTTTTTCATTCTTAATCTTTGAACCAAAAATTCCGTTGATAAGAAATCCGGCTAAAGGCAAAAGGACTGTGAGATAGATTAATTGTATCATGAACTACTGTTTAATTTATTACGTGCCTAATGAGGCAAGTTACCATTTAAGGATATTGATTTCGTCAATGTTAATTGTCAATTTATTTCTGAAGAGAGCAATGATAATTGCCAAGCCGACAGCTGATTCCGCAGCAGCAACCGTCATTACAAAAAACACAAAAAGCTGACCGATGTTATTTCCGAGAAAAGATGAGAAAGTTACAAACGATAAATTTGCGGCGTTCAACATCAATTCAATTGACATAAAAACAATGATCGCATTTTTGCGAGTTAATACACCCACCACTCCGGTGATGAACATAAATGCACTTAGAACAAGATAAAATTCAATTGGGATCATAATTAATCAAAATGTTTTTTTGCTAAAACTAATGCGCCGATTGCCGCAGCAAGCAATAAAAATCCCGCCGCTTCAAAGGGAATTAAATACGTTGTAAATAATCCCCTGCCAATACTTTCGACTGTTCCGATCTGCACACTTTTATCTGCATTCTGATGAATTGCAGTAGAAAGTTTTCCGAAAAATATAGTGTAAATAAGTTGAAAGAAAACCACAACGCCAACGGTTAATGCAAGCCATTTCATTTTGGGATTTTCTTCAAAGAAGTTTTTTTCGTGTTCGGGACGAAGAAGCATAATCACAAATAAGAAGAGAACCATTATTGCCCCGGCATAAACTATAACCTGAACTACGGCAATAAATTGAGCATTCAACAAAAGATAAATGCCGGCTAAAGCCGCGAAGTTTAACACGAGAAAAAGCGCTGAAATAATCGGATTTTTTCTTGTAACGACTAAGATAGATGTAACCACTGCAATAAATGCAAATACTGAGAATAGAACTATTTGTAATGTTATCATTTATATCTATGAATTTTTTGAATTCCTAATTTTTAATTCCTAATTCTACGGAGTATTCCGGTAGATCATTCTTGGGAAAGGAATAGTTTCCCGAAGATGGTCAAGTCCGCATATCCATGTTACCGTTCTTTCCAATCCAAGCCCAAAACCTGCATGAGGGACGGAACCAAATCGCCGCAAATCCAAATACCACTCAAATGCTTTTTGCGGAAGATTATGTTCTTTAATTCTTGCGAGAAGTAAATCAAGACTATCTTCTCTTTGGCTGCCGCCGATAATTTCTCCGTAACCTTCCGGGGCAAGAACATCAACGGCTAAAGCTAAATTCGGATTTTCAGGATCGCGTTTCATATAAAAAGCTTTTATTGCAGAAGGATAGCGATGCACCATTACGGGTCTATCAAATTGATTTGAAACGATTGTTTCATCAGCCGCGCCTAAATCATTTCCATATTCAAACTCAACTCCGTTTTTCTTTAGAATTTCTACAGCTTCATCATAAGAAATTCTTGGGAAAGGTCTTTTTACATTTTGAAGTTTGGTTGTATCACGTTCCAAAGTTTTTAATTCTTCGGCTCTATCGGTTAAAACCGTTTGAACAATATATTCTAAAAATTCTTCAGCTAAATCCATATCATCGTTTAAATCTGCGAAAGCTACTTCGGGTTCAACCATCCAGAATTCAGTAAGATGCCTTCTTGTTTTAGATTTCTCAGCGCGAAACGTTGGACCGAATGTGTAAACTTTTCCCAAAGCTAAAGCTCCGGCTTCGGCGTAAAGCTGTCCGGACTGCGTTAAATAAGCTTTTCCAAGATCAAAATATTCAGTCTCAAAAAGTGTTGAGGTTCCTTCACATGCAGCCGGAGTTAAAATCGGCGCATCCATTAAAGTAAAACCTCTGTCATCAAAAAAGTCGCGGATCGCTTTTACAATTCTGTGGCGGATACGCATTATAGCAACTTGTCTGCTTGATCTAAGCCAGAGATGCCTATTATCCATTAAGAATTCTATTCCATGGTCTTTCGGAGTAATGGGATAATCATGCGTTTCGTGAAGTACATTTAGATGTGTGGCGTCAAGTTCATAACCACCAACTGCGCGGGGTTCGGCTTTTACCTTTCCTGTAACCTCTATGGCGGATTCTTGTCCAATTTTGTCGCTAAGATCGAATATTTCGGGAGTTACATTCCCTTTGAAGTAAACACACTGTAAATAACCGGAACCATCACGAAGAACTAAGAATCTTAATTTTCCGCTTGAGCGTTTGTTATAAAGCCAGCCTTGAATTGTGATTTCTTGCCCGACATAATTTGCAAGTTCGCTAATATAAATTTTTTGCATCGTTTTTAGTAGAATTTTCTGAATTTTTGTTTCAAATATATGAAATGTTTTCTTAAGCTAAAAAGAAGAAGCAGAAATGTCATGCAGTTAACTCAAATTACGCATTAGAAAAAGCAACGGAGAAAGAAAAGGCACGGGATTTTTCCATAAGACCGATAAACCATTCACGTCTTTTTAAGGTGAGCGCCATTTTAAGAATAACCTGATTGCCCTCTCTGACCAAATATGAACCGATTGCAAAGGTATTCTATCGAAGCGCAGATAAGCGGTGCGGAATCAAGACCAATAATACCGCCTTCGAGTTCTTTTAACCAATCCAAGATGCTCGTTCCTTATCAATATAAGTTTGCGCATCCATTCCTTGCCAAATTTCTTTTCCCAAACCTCTTAGCTCAAAGATATTTCTTTTACCGGAATCTTTTTTATGATGCACTAATTGAGAAAGTTCTTTTGGTAGTTTTTCCCGTTCTTATTCATTAAGAACGACGAACTGTTTTTTGATGCTTAAATATAAATTCGTTCTCAAGCTAATCGTGTTTTAGTTTAGTACTTTTTTAATTAACGGAAATTAACATAAATATTTTGCTTTCTGAAAACTCCAGAAAAGCCACAAATGGTTTATCCCGCCTTTTGGTTACCGCTACCCAGAAAAGACAGTAATAGTTTTATCGCATTTCTCTGTCAAGAAAAGGGACTTGACAACTGAAGGAAATTTTTCCATGCTTGAATTTTTCTGCCTCAATTTATTCATTAGGAAATTTATGCTGGCAGTAACGGCAAATTTTAGCTTCCAATTTTATCATCTCCTTACAATCAGGGCATTTCTTTATAAGTGAAGAATCAAAAAGCAGATGAGCACTTTCATAATTCTCTGTAATTTCACTAATACCTTGCAGAAGCTCTTGTATCGCCTCCTGGCTTTCCAATATTTTCTTGTACAAATTTATCGCTTGTATTATAAATTGAAGAATCTTGAAAATGAAATACACAACAAATATTATAAATGCTAAAACCACTATTCCAATAAGCCCTAAAGATGCCATTTTGCTTCTCCTTTTTATTATCTATCAATATAAATTTACTTCATTTGTTTTTTGGTTTTCTTGTGGTTATTATTTGTTTCTTGTCTTTTGGGCACCGCTATTCCGAAAAGACAGTAATAGTTTTATCATCTTTCTCTGTCAAGGAATGATCCTTGGCAGTCGAGGAAATTTTGATATGAAACAAGACAAATCATAAAAACGAATTAAATATTATCAAAATCATCTGTATTTTCCTCTTTTTTAGCTTCTCTAATTCTATATTTGCCGTATTTTGTAAAGACAAATGCTAACAAAAACGAAACTAAGACGCCGACTAACCTCGCATATTCCACTCTGTTACTCACATACTCGCTATCTTCTTCATTATACGATGTACTCGATTCCGGGATAAAACCGAATAAGACTTCACATCCTTTCGTAAGAATTAGACACCAACTCATAAGAGCAATAAATCCGACTATATAACCAAACGCAGCATGAAACTTATTAAAGAATTTATTAACACGAGGGGGGATTAGATACCAAATGCTTATTAAAAAGCATATATCAAGAATTGTCACAAAAAAAATGCTAATGAAGGAAGTCATAATAATAAGGCTCTGTTATTTATTTAAAGGATTACCCTCCCTGATGAGGTAAATTGAACCACAAAAAATTATGCCAACTAATAAATCTGCAATAGCCCATGCATTTTTTCCCATGTAAAAGGGAATGATAGGGTTAAACAATATTGCAATCATCGCGAAAATCCACGAACCAAAATTCATTTGTTTGTTTTTTATAAAAGAAATATATGCCGTATATATCGCTGCCGAAAATACGATCCACCTTAAAAATTTGTAATACCCAATAGGTAGTTTAAATAATGCAAAAAATAAAAGGGTTGACGTAACAAGTCTCGCCATTACTGAACCTGTAAAAAAATCATTTATACTGCGCATAATTACCTAACTTTATTGTGACAATGTTGAAACGGAACTACAAATTTTAAACAGCAAAAATGCCCATTACGTAAACGCTTTCCGTTTGACGTACGGGTTATATGCGTTTCAAAAAATGATTTTGTTTTATTCCATATTGTTAATTTATTTTAATCTTTTAATTCACGCTCAAATAATTGAGACAGAAGCCCGAAGTAACCAGTTAAAGTCTGTGAACAAGATCCATCCGATGTATAAAAGGTTAATTTATAATTTCCTTCTTCGGTTAATTGGTTATCATTTAAAGTAGCAACAAAAGATTCTTGGCCTTTGATTAACCAATTAGGAATACTGTCGTAGTGAATCTTAGGATTTAGAAAGTCTTTATTTGTGATAGAATTAAGATAAAATATTTTTTTATGTCTAAAAATTTTGTGCGGAAGTTTCTCAACTTTTAATGGCTTTTTTGAAATTGCCGAACCATTTGGATTAGTTGAAATTATAGTAAATAATAAACGTCTTCCATACTCATCATTAATATATTCGGCTGTTGACATTGATGGCCGTGGTTTTCTCTTTGAATAAATAGTAAAAAAAACACCAAGTATTGCAGTAATACCAACTATATTCTCAAGTGTAAATAATTTTGATAGAATCTCTAGCATATTTTTAAGCATTTCATCTGTAAACGATCATAAAAAAAGAGAATGATGCGAGTAGAAAAAACTAATTGCTCATACAGTTCAAATGGGAAGTAAACTTCGTTTCCTTTTGTTTGGTTTTTCTTTGGCGGATATAAAACGGCAGAGAGTAAATAAATATTTACCCCGTTTGGGAATATATTAATTGAATGTAAAACTAACAAAGTAACAGAACCTCCTGTATTCTTAATTAATTGGACAACCGAACTTAAAAATGTTTCTAGAGATAATCAACCACCAATAAAAAATATTTATTCCCTATGGGAATATTAGTTATTGGGGGTTTCTTGGCTACAAGTATTTAACCCGCCCAAGGCGGGTTAGTGCGTGAAACCCGAACAAATTGAGTATTTGTAAAACTGAACAAAAGACAATCCCGAAGGGATTGAATATTTGTAACAAGAAAACAAAACTTGAAAGAGAATTCCATCGGAATTCAATGTTTTTTGCTGTAATGTTTGGTTAATAATCCACATATAAAAAAGTGGAGAGGCAAACTAAATTATTGCTCTAACACCGCACAACCATGAATGGATTGTGCTGCACGAAAAAATCGCGCTGAAGCGCGACAATAAAAATTACATCATCGTTTACGATGATTTATTTGTACAGCGATACCGTTTACGGTTTCGCTGATTATTTCTCGTTGACGGCTGAGAAATCTCAATGTTTCCACAACTCCCTATCTAAACTTCTGTACTGTATCGCTTCGCTTACGTGCTGCGGTAAAATGTTTTCAGAGTGTTCAAGATCGGCGATGGTGCGGCTTACTTTTATTACCCCTAAAAATATATTTGTATCAACAAGGTACATCATCGCCATTCCATCGCTTTATGCTGTAATTCAACCGAAGTATATTTTTCTTTTAAATCTGATAATCCGCCTTCCCCATCAAATTTTAATTTTCCCTTCTTTCTTCCCTTATAATGTTTAAGAATTAAAAAATCAATGTAATCGAACACTTCTTTCTTTAATTCTTCTGATAATTCATCTAATTTAGTTTGAATCAATTGAGTCTCCATCTTATCATCTCCAACTCTCGAAAAAGTATGCTGTTTTCTTAATTATTAGTACAAACGAACTTAAAAATGTTTTTAGAGATAACCAAGTATCAATTAAAAATATTTATTCCCTACCTGCCTTGCCGGCAGGCAAGCGGGAATAATAGTTGTTGGGGGGTTTTTGTTATAAAAATTTAACCCGCCAAGGCGGGTTGCAAAAGACAATCCCGGCGGGTTTGAATATTTGTAACAAAAAAACAAAACTTGAAAGAGAATCCCTTCGGGATTCAATATTTTTTTACTGTAATGCTTAGTCAACAACCTACTTATAAAAAGCCGCACAACCATGAATGGATTGTGCTGCACGAAAGAATCCCGATAAATCGGGATAATAAAGATTACATCATCGTTTACGATGATTTATTTGTACAGCGATACCGTTTACGGTTTCGCTGATTATTTTTTTGCTCCGTTTTTTTCGCTAACACTATTTTGAACTTACATTTTTAATTTCGACCGCCTTTGGGATTCTGTCAGATAGTTCAATACCAAAACCAAAATTGATCTCAGAACAAGGATCAACGAATTACGATTTTTGATTTGTCTTCAACTTCTTAAATCAAAAATCGTTAATCCTTGTTCGTAACTCTTTCTTTAATAGTTAGTCTTTTTCAATGCTTCCACAACTCTCTATCCAAACTTCTGTACTGTATAGCTTCACTTACGTGCTGCGGTAAAATGTTTTCAGACTTTTCAAGATCAGCGATGGTGCGGCTTACTTTTAAAATTCTATCATAAGCGCGGGCGGAGAGTCCAAGTTTTGTCATTGCCATTTTTAACAACTCAGCGCTTGCGGTATCTAATTGGCAAAACTGCCGCACTTCTTTTGAGCCCATATCGGCGTTATTGTAAATTCCTTTTAATCCTGCAAACCGTTTTAGCTGTACATCACGCGCGGCAATTACTCTATCTCTAATTTCCTTTGAGCATTCTCCGTTATGTGTGGAAGAAAGCTCGCGGTATTTTACAGCGGGAACTTCAATGTGAATATCAATTCTATCCAACAACGGACCGGAAATTTTCGCCATATATTTTTGTATTTGCTGCTGTCCGCAAGTACATTCTTTATTCGGATCGGTGTAATAACCGCATGGACACGGATTCATCGCCGCTGCCAGCATAAAATTTGCGGGAAACTCCAACGACATTTTAGAACGGCTGACAGTAACTTTCGCGTCTTCCAAAGGCTGGCGCATCACTTCTAAAACATTTTTAGGGAATTCGGGAAGTTCATCCAAAAATAAAACTCCGTGATGCGCAAATGATATTTCACCCGGACGCGGGAACGAACCGCCTCCAACCAACGCAGCATCGGAAATGGTATGATGCGGACTGCGGAATGGGCGTTCGGTGATCAGCGCAAATTCTTTGTTCAGTATTCCCGCCACAGAATGAATTTTTGTTGTCTCAAGCGCTTCATTAAAAGTAAGCGGCGGAAGAATCGTTGGAATTCTTTTTGCAAGCATACTTTTTCCGGAACCGGGAGGACCGATCATTATAATATTATGCGCTCCGGCTGCCGCAACTTCCAACGCACGTTTAACATTTTCTTGTCCTTTAACTTCGGAAAAATCCAATTGATAGTGATTTACTTTTGAGAAGACTTCTTCCTTGCTTGTGTAAATCGGTTTCCTATCAGATTCTCCATTCAAAAACTGCACAACATCAAAAAGATTTTCCATTCCATAAACATCAATCCCACTTACAATTGAAGCCTCTTTAACAGATTCTAAAGGAAGAATAATTTTTTTCTTCCCTTGTTTTTTAGCTTCAACCGTAATCGGCAGCGCGCCTTTAATGGGGCGAAGCGAACCATCGAGCGCTAATTCTCCGAGGATGACGGTTTCATCAAGCAGTGTTGGTTCAACTTTTTCTAATGATGCTAAAATGCCGATGGCAATAGGTAGGTCGAATGAACTTCCTTCTTTTTTAATATCGGCAGGAGCTAAGTTGATGGTGATTTTTTTTATGGGGAATTCGAAACCTGAATTTTTTATCGCGGCAATAACCCGCTCGCGGCTTTCTTTTATTGCGTTATCCGGCAGTCCGACTATGATGAATCCCGGAATACCGCGCTCGCTGTGCGTTTCAACTTCAACTAAGTAGGCATCTATTCCAATTGTTGCGGATGAGAAAACTTTTGAAAGCATTACTTCCCTCTTTCGTTTAAAATGCAAAAGGTTCACGTTTTACTTGTGAACCTTTTATTTTATTATTTGAACTGTCGTACAAAATTTATTCTGTCTTGCAGCTTGCTTACGGGCGTCAGCAGTTTGTCTTTCCCGTAGATCGCATCTGCCCGGTTTGTAAATGCAAGTTCGTAATCCTTGCTCATCAATATTGCTTCTTCGGGACAAACCTCTTCGCAGAATCCGCAGAAAATACAGCGCAGCATATTGATCTCAAATTTTACAGGATAGCGTTCCTTCTCATTTTCCGTTTCCGCTGCTTGAACTTCAATTGCGAGAGCCGGACAAACGCGCGAACAGAGTCCGCAAGCTACACAACGCTCTTGTCCGTTTTCTTCCATGGCTAAAACCGGTCTTCCGCGGTAAGATGCAGGCGGATCAAATTTTACTTCGGGATACTGCATCGTAAATTTTGGAAGGAACATATTTTTTAAGGTTAGTCTTAACCCTTTCAGAATTTCGGTAATATAAATTCTTTGCCCGAAGGATAAATCTTTTAGTCTATTTTTCTTAGCCATGCTATCTCCGAATCTTTATAAAATCATTGCTAAAATTGCTACCCAGAGCAAATTTAAAAGCGAAAGCGGGAACATTACCTTCCAGCCGATATTCATCAATTGATCATAACGGAAACGCGGAATTGACCAGCGCACCCAAATAAAGAAAAACATAATGAAAATTAGTTTTAAAATGAATGCGACAACTTGCAACGTTACAACCCATCCCGCAGGAAGTTTTAACATTTCTAAATAAGGAATTTGCCAGCCGCCAAGATAAAGCGTAACGATCAGCGCGCTTGAGATGATCATATTCGCATACTCGGATAAAAAGAATGCAGCGAATTTCATGCTGCTGTATTCTGTGTGGTAACCGCCGACAAGTTCAGGCTCCGCTTCAGGAAGATCAAACGGCAAACGGTTTGTTTCTGCAAATGCCGAAACAAGAAAAGTTATAAAGCCGATTGGTTGAAGAACGATATTCCACATCCAGCCGGACTGCGCATTAACAATTGCGATCGGGCGAAGCGATTCTGCTAAAAGAATTACTCCGGCAACTGAAAATCCCATTGAAATTTCATACGAGATCATTTGTGCGGAAGAGCGGATACCGCCTAACAAAGAATATTTGCTGCCGGATGACCAGCCGGAAAAAGTTATTGCATAAACGCCAACAGAGGTTAAAGCTAAAACATAAAGTATCCCGATGTTTACATCAGCGACAACAAAAGAAAACACTTTTCCAAAAGCCGTGAACGAAGGACCAATCGGTAAAACCGCAAATGTACTGAACGCAACAAACAGTGCGATCATTGGGGCAAGTGTGTGCATATATTTATTTGCAGCGGTCGGAACGATATCTTCTTTTAAAAGAAGTTTTAATACATCTGCGAAAGGTTGAAATATTCCTGCGGGTCCAACACGGTTAGGACCAATTCTGTTCTGCGCCCAAGCGGCAATTTTTCTTTCAAAATAAACTAAGTAAGAAACCGTTAACAGCATTACCACTGCGATAACAATGATCTTAATTAGCGAAACAATTATTAATTCTAAAATTCCCATAAAAAAGTCTTCCTTTAGATTTTAACTTTTTTCTGTCCCGCTAGTGGCGGGATTTGCATGGTTTCGGTTTTTAATTGAACTCCTCTTTCACCAATGACATCATAATCTAATCCGCTGAACAATGGATTTGTATGAGCGATCTCGTTAAAGATTTCTTCAGCCATGGTAAATTTATATTTTGTACCGAAAGCATTCGCTAAACCGGAAATAATTTTCCATGTTGGGCGCGCGTCATTCTTTTGAGATTTTCCCCAACTGTCAAAGTCGGTTCCAAATTTATCCCAGCGGCTTAAAGACATCCCATCGAGACTTCTTTCCATTTCGATTGTTGTAACTGCGGGACGAATTCGTTGAATTCTTCCTTGAAAATTAATCCACGTGCCGTTCTTTTCAGCATAAGTTGACGCGGGGAAAACAACATTCGCTAATGAAGTTGTTGTATCAAAATTAGTTGCAAGAGCCACAAGAAAATCTAATTTCGCCAAAGCTTTTTCAAATGCAGAATTCAAGCCGATCAAATCTTGTTCAATTAAAACAACCGCTTTTATTCTTCCAGACTCAATGTGTGAAATTATTTCATCGAATTTCAATCCTCCCTTTGAAGAATCAACGCCCATCAGTTCGACACCTTTTGCGTTAGTGGTTTTATCTTCTTGAATAAGAATTGCATCGCCGCTGCCGGGAACAATATTTTTAACAAAGTCAAAATTTTTCACATTGATCGAACGGACAAATTTTGAAACGAGATATGCGTCTTCAACCGTAAGGGAAGCAGAGGTTAAAACAGCAATTTCATCTTTGGCAAAACTTTTTAGTTCTGATAATGTTTTTGCATAAGCTTCATCCCAACCAACTTTGATCAATTCGCCCTCTTTTCTAATATGCGGACCGTTCACTCTGTCGTTTGCATTAATGTGTTTGAAAGTATTTAATCTTCCGTTATCGCACATCCAGTAACTGTTAACATCATTATTAAAGCGGGGAGTTAAGCGAAGGATCTCGTTATTGCGAGTCCACACATCAATGTTACAGCCGCGTGCGCAGCCGGAACAAATTGTTTTTGTCGGAGCCATTTCCCACACACGCGATTTAAAACGAAAATCTCGATTCGTCAAAGCGCCAACCGGACAAATGTCTGTTACATTTATCGAGTAAGGATTTTCTAATTTCTTTCCGGGGAAAGTTGTGATGGTTACGCGGTCGCCGCGTTTGATAAAGGTTAATTCTTTTTTGCCGGCAATTTCATCGCAGAAACGAATGCAGCGCGAGCAGGAAATACAACGTTCACCGTCGAACATTACATTTGGTCCAAGCTCAACACGTTTTTCTTTATGATTTTTTTCTTCGGTAAATCTGCTTTCGCCAACACTGTGTTGATAAGCATAATCTTGAAGTTTGCACTCGCCTGCTTCATCGCAGATCGGACAGTCAAGCGGATGGTTGATTAAGAAAAATTCCATTACGGCATTACGTGCGGCAACCACTTTTTCCGATTGAGTCTGAACAACCATTCCTTCCGTTGCAGGCGTTGAGCAAGAAATAACTAACTTCGGCATTTTTTCAATTTCAACTAAACAAACCCGGCAATTGCCAGAAATCGAAAGTGACGGATGCCAGCAAAAGTGAGGAATATCTATTCCGTTTTCTTTTGCGGCTTGAATGACTGTTTGACCGGGATTGAATTCAATCTCTTTCCCGTCAATAATTAGTTTAGGCATAAGGCAAACCTTTTTTCCTTATTAAGCGGCAGCTTTCTGAATTTTTTTCTTGGAACGAATTTCAATTTTCGAGAAGTCTTTTTCGTTCAACATTTCTTTTGCTAATTGATGAATTTCTTCCGGAGTAACTTTTTCAACATCGCGAATAATTTCTTCCACCGGAATAATTCTGTTAAAATATAAAAGTGAATTTGCAATTCGGATCATTCTGTTCGTAGTATTTTCTAAGCTAAGCAGCATACTTCCTTTTAAATATTCTTTTACGCGCTTCAATTCTTTTTCAGAAACTTTTGTCGTTTGGAGTTTCTTAAACTCCTTCGATAAAATCGAAAGAACTTTTTCCGACTGTTTCTCTCCTGTTGAGAAGTAAACGCCAAATGTTGAGATATCAAAATATGAATTGATAAAAGTGTTTATCTGATACGTAATCCCTAATTTTTCTCGTATCGCCTGGAACAACCGCGAACTGCTTCCTTCGCCAAGAATATTTGTCAAAAGGTTAAACGGAATTCTTTCTTTTTCTTTATAACCGTATGCTTTTCTTCCCAAAATAATATGCACTTGCTGGAAATCTTTTTCAAGCATGCTGTGTTTAACAATATTTTCAACGGAAGAACTTCTTTCATTTTTGCATGGTAGATACCCTTTTAGCAAATATTTTTCCGCAAGTTGAAGAACTTCGTTATGCTTAATAGCGCCCGAACAAACAATGGTTAATGAACTGAAATATTTTTTCTTATAATAATTTCTTATCGAATCAGAGTTAAACGAAAGAACATTCTTCTCTTTCCCAATAATCGGAAGTCCAAGTCCGTTCATTTCAAAAAGATGTTTTTCAAATTCATCAAAAACCAACTCTTCGGGGTTATCGTTAATGTCCCGTAGCTCATCTAAAATAACGCCGGCTTCTTTAACAATATGCTCTTGTTTGAACATCGGGTTTTGCACCATATCCGAAAGAACATCAAATGTTTTTTCAAAATGCTGCGCTAAACCTCTCCCGTAAAAACAGGTATGCTCCTTGGAAGTAAAGGCATTTAAATACCCGCCGCATGATTCAATTTCTTCCGAAATTTTTTTAGAACTTCTTTTTTTCGTTCCTTTGAAAACCATGTGCTCAATAAAATGGGCAATTCCATTGTTCTCCGGATTTTCATCGCGGGAACCGATATTAAACCAAAATCCTATTGAGAATGATTTTACATAGGGAATAAATTCCGACACGACTGTAATACCATTATCCAGGCGAGAAACCGTAATATTTTTCAAAAAATTTTGTACCGAAGGTTGATTTTTAACTTTGTAAATATATTGAAATGCATTCAGCGAAACAAGGATGGAGAGTTGTGAGTTGTTGGTTGTTTGTAGATAGTAGTTGGTGATTGCTTTTTCTTGAGTCAGTATATCACTTTGCGTAGTTATTAAAGGAAAAATTTCTTAGTGTTTCTTTGTGCCCTTAGTGTCTCGGTGGTGAGAAGACCATTGCCACTTAGTAACGTAGAACACTTATTCGCCGCGGCGAATCACTAAGAAATAAAAGAATTACCTATTTGTTTAACTCAACAATTCAAATTTACCAAAATAAATTATTTAACTCACGTTACGCAAAAGACACAATTGATGACTTAATCGTATTCTTAATCTTTTTCTTAATCTGCATTATCTACCTGAAAACGAGTAAGATTATGACTAAGATTAAGATTAAGATGATTTTTCTTTTGCATCTTCGTAAGGTGACTTGTTTAATAAATACGTAAAAAATACGGCAAAAAAATTTTGCTTACTTAAAAATAATTCATTTTCTTTGAAGCGGTTATCATTGAGTTTAAGAAGGATGAAAACCAAGCAATATATTTTTTTTAATAAACCATACAGGCTATACACATGAAAAAATCATTTTTATCATTTTTAACTACTTTTCTTGTAGTTACATTTTTCTTTGTCGGATGTAAAAAACCAAATACCACAGAGCCACCACCAACCACAACAACTCCAAAAACCACTCAACCAATTCCAACATTTAGCGGAACCGTTGACAGAGTTGTTGTTGCTATTCATTTTACTTACACAGAGCCAAGTGTTCCTGAACCTTACAATAAGGTTGAAATGAACATGGGTTACGCTAAATTCGGAGATATATCAGGAACTGGAACAGACGCAGGGACAGTTACATTAAATGGAAAAACCATTGCAAAAACTACTGCAAATTCTTCTGTTGATTATAATTCCTTTACCTCCTTTACTACGTTAGATTTGAATTGGGATGGGAATCCACATAGTTGGAGTGTAACGGGAGCTGGAAATACACCGGCATTTACAATTGGCGTGACAAGTCCAACAGCATTTACTCTTTCAAATCCCACAGCAACAACGGTTGCACCTAAGACCAGTGCATTAAATGTTACCTGGTCAGGCGCATACTCAACCGCACCTGATTCCGTGATGATTGTGTTAGTTGTCGGAAGTACTACTTTTACAGCAACAACCACTAACAAAACAGGAAGCTATTCTATTCCCGCAAGTCAGCTCAGCGCAATGGCAGGAGATGCGATTTTGCAAGTTGTAAAATACAGATATGCGACGAAGACGGTTAGCAGTAAGAATTTTGTTGGCGTTGCAGAAATTGTTGCAATGGTGAATTTTAAAATTCAGTAATTCGGTTAGGTAAAATAGAACAAAGCGTTTGGTAGAAATACCGAGCGCCTTTTTTATTTTAAGTTGAAACATCCACAAAGCGGTTAGCCTTGAAAGGGCGGAAGAGTAATAGCAAAGAAATTATTTTCCTTGTATACCCTGCACTTTTGCTTGGACTCTTTTCTTTATAAAGATGTTATATTCACTTCTACAGTAAATTCCTAAGTTGTCGCTTTAATTCTACCTCAACATTAATTATAAGTATAACCCCACCCTTTACTCTTTGGATTTTTATCAGACCTGTATCAGTTAAATCTTGCAAAATAATTACTACAAGTAGATGTGGTATATTAAGTTGTTCTGCAATTTCTTTTGAGTTACGAATTTTTTCATTAACAATCTTAAAGGAAATATTTTTCTCATATTCACTATACTCAACGAAATACCCAACAGCAAAAATTTTAAATCCATAATTAGTGATCGAGAAAGCAGGTGTTTTGCCTCCAAGAATCTTCATAGTTTCTATGTAATGGTTTTTGTCTAGTACTGCTAAAGTATCAAATAATTCATCTTCATGTATATCATATTGACTAATTCTTTTTAATAATTTGGCTGTATTAACAAGGTCTGAATTTATTTCAAAACTTATTTTACAGGACTCGCTAAAAACCAAGGAATCAATTTTATTCAAATTATAATAACTCAATTGGTCAACTAAAGTACGACGAGGAAGTTCCCCCAAAGCTGGTTTGTTGGAGGTTTCAAGAATCGACATTTTAATTTCATTGTATTCGCTGACGTAATTTGAAAGATCATTAATTATAACCCATACTGTACTCTTTAGACTTTCCGGAATCACACAGTCATCAATTATAATTGGGATAAGTTTTGTTTCCCCTTTGATTCTTTTGACAAAACTAGCGTTCATTTCTTCCCTAACCCAAGGTTTTTGTACACTAGCCTTTGATAATACAATCAATATGGCATTTGCATTTTTAATCCCTTCTTCAAAAATTCTATTCACTATACTATCACCAGGTTTCATCTCCCATTTATCCAGCCAAGCATCTATTCCATCTGTGCGTAATTTTCGTGCAAATTCTTCGACAAATTTTTCTTTGTCTTCACTAGCGTGACTTATAAATACTTTAGGGTTCATTTAATTTCCTATTTTGTATATAACAACTGGCGGCAAAGTTGCCTCAAAGGTAACTTTCAAAATGTACTATCCGAACCAAGTTCATTTTCTTCACTATCAAATGTGCGCTGAACCTCTAAAAGCAATACAGAATGCGTCCACATTCAATCAGTCAGCTTGAACTGTGGGCTAGGTGGCATTATTCTTTAATACAAAAAACCAGCTGAATATTTTCGGGGAATGTTTTCAAATAAGTAAATTCTAAAAACATTATTTCATGTTATCATTACTCAATAACAAGTTTTTCCCATCTGGTGTATATAGAAACAACCAATGATATTCTTCTGAATCATTTGATACTTGTCTATTTGAATTTGCGAATACCCAATATTTTTGATTCTTTAATTCAATCTTAAACTTGCCATCAGCATTAGTCTTATCATTTATGACTTCTTGCTTTACGCTATCGACAAAACATTGAATGGAAAATATTTCTGCTCTCAAATCATATCTAGTTCTTATAAATCGGTGTGCCATTTCACTATATATTTTCGAATTTGCTTCAGATTCCTTTGCAATATTTTCATAATTATTTATTGTCTCTTTTTCGTCTACATTATATTTCTTTTCTAAGTCTCGATATTTTTGTGCAAGATTTTTATAAAAATCAACATTCTTAATAGCTGTATTATACGCAGAAGTGTAATGTTCATAATTCTGTACACTATCTTTTTCGTTATAGAAATCAATAGCAGATAAATAATGTGGGCTATTGTCATCCGATGCAATTGTAAATTGTTTCTCTGTTAAAAAAAATACTGGAACCAATCCAAGTTTAACATTTATTGCCCCTTTCGTAACTATGAATACTTCTCCATTAACTTCTTTTTTCACCGCTTTATTAACTGATTTTTGAGAAAAACAAAATGAGGACAATACAGTCATATTTAAGATGAATAACATCAAGAATGCACAAAGAAGTGAAAATTTCTTTCTAAATAACATAACTACTCCTAAATTAAGAATACTGCCTAACGTGAGCTAATCATTCATAAACTTCTTATAAAACGCGCCGATATTATTATATGCCTTCGTTAAAATCTCTTCGTTGGGAAGGAAGACTACTCTAATATGCTGTGTACCGGGAAGTTGTCCGAATCCGCTTCCATGAACAACCACCACTCCGGTTTCTTTTAACAAACCTTTTACAAAATCAACATCGGGCTTAGTTGTATGTAATTTAGGGAAAGCGTAAAAAGCTCCCTCCGGTTTTACACAGGAAATTCCCGGAATTGCATTCAGCATTTCAAAAGTCAAATCTCTTCGTTTAGTAAGTTTTGCCAATGCCAAATTTAAATGAGATTGATCTTGTTCTAAAGCAGCGACTAATCCATATTGTTCAGGATGATTGGCGGACAATCTTGCACGAAGAATTTTATTTATGGCTTCGATATATTCGCGCAAGTTTTCATCTTTTCCGCTGATAATTCCCCAGCCGATACGAAAACCGGGAACCATATAATTTTTCGAGAGTCCCCCGAATGTTATGCATGAAACTTCTTTATTAAGAGAAGCAATTGCGATATGCTTCTTTCCATCAAACAAAAGTTTATCATAAATTTCATCGGCAAAGATCACAAGGTTATGCTCAAGCGCAAGCTTTACAATTTCTTCTAATATTTCCGTTGAATAAAGTGAACCGGTAGGATTATTGGGATTAATTAAAACAATCGCTTTTGTTTTTTCGTTAATTTTCTTCTTGATGTCGTTAATATCGGGCTGCCAATTATTTTCTTCATCAAGATAATAAGGATTTTCATACGCTTGCAGCTTGCTTTGAATTGCAGTGTACAACGGATAACCTGGTGTTGGAGTTAAAACATTCTCACCTTCGTTTACTAAAGCGGTTAAACAAATATCAATCGCTTCACTTGCACCGGTAGTAACAAAAATATCAAGAATATTTTCAATTCCCTTTCTGTTTCCTTCTTTTCTAATTGCGTCAACGGCTTCTTTAATTCCGGAAGAAGGAGAATAGCCGTTTTTGTTTCGTAGCATCGCTTGATATGTTGCCTCAACAAGATGCTTCGGCGGTTCAAAATCAAAAAGATTCGGATCGCCGATATTTAGGTAAAGCATTTCCTTCCCGGTTTTTGCAACTTCATTTGCAAGAACCACGATGTCCCTTACGGCATAAGTTATGTTTTCTGTCCGTTTTGCTGGAATAACAATTTTACTTTTCATTTAAACTCCAAAATTGAATTATTTCTATAAACTATTTTTGTTTTTTAATCACTTCAAACAACAAAACCCCGGTCGCAACCGAAACATTTAACGATTGCACTTTTCCCTTCATCGGAATTTTTACAAGAAAGTCGCATTGATCGGCAACAAGTTTCCGCATTCCTTTCTCTTCATTCCCAACAATCAAAGCAGAAGGGAAATTATAATCAAGCTCGTCGTAAAGTTTGGAGTTGTTCAACGTTGAACCGATGATCCAGAATCCGTTTTCTTTCAACTCTTGAATTGCCTGCACAACATTTCCAACTAAACAAATCTTTAAATGATTAACCGCCCCTGCAGACGTTTTCATCACGGTTTCATTAATCGGTGCTGAATTGAATTTTGTTAGAACAATACCGTCAACACCGGCGCATTCCGCAGTGCGTAAAATCGCTCCAAGGTTGTGTGTATCTTGAATTGAATCAATGATAAGAATTAAAGGAAACTTATTTGCAGGTTTTGCTTTTGCACGGTCAATAATTTCTTTTAAACTGACATAGACAACTTCACTTCCGAGAGCGAGAACCCCTTGTGCATTCACATCTTTTACAAGTGATTGATATTTTTCTAATTTTATCTCTGAGCATTTTATTTCCCGTTTTTTACAAGCAACGCGGATTGCATCTATGATTGGTCCCTGTTGTCTGAAAAGAATAAAAACACTTTCGAGTTTTTCATCGGAGTTTATTGCATCAAGAACGGGTTTCCGCCCAACAATCAATTTCATTTTACTTTTTGTTTCGGTGATGGTTGTTTTATTGGTGCCGGGATAAATTTAAATTTTTCGGGAAATTTATTGATAAAGAAAATTCCAAATATTCCAACGATGATCAAGGCAAGTGAAATTAACTGAGCTTCTGATAAACCGAAAAGGAGCAATGGATTCAGTCTAATAAATTCAACAAAAAATCTGGCAAAACCGGTGAAGATGAAATACATCATAAATAAAATTCCGTTGTGATAATCCTTTTTCCTAAGCTGCCAAAGAATAAAAAAAATTATTAATCCAACTAAGAATTCATAGATTGGAGTGGGGTGAAGCGGAGTGTTGTCGGGAATAATTCCGTTAGGAAAATTTTTGGCAATGTCGCTGCCATAAAACATTTGAGAAGGTTTTACAATTCCATTTTGATAATTCGTTCCCCATGGCAAAGTTGTTGGCAAACCATAATCGCCGTCACCTGCTAAATGACATCCTATTCTGCCGATTCCATATGCCAATGCAAGTGAGGGGGAAGATGCATCCGCAATGTACAGAAAGGGGATTTTTTTTCGTTTGAGAAAAACCGCAATTGCTATGATCGCCAGGATCAATCCGCCGTAAAAAGTTAACCCGCCTGCTGAAAAGATCATTCCGAACGGATCGGCCAAAAAGTCACTCCAGTTTTCTAAAAGACTAAAAAGTTTACTCCCGGCAATTCCGAAAATTATCGCAAGCAGTGTTACTTCCGAGGCGATGTTAGCTGCTAATCCTTTTCTTTCGACCTCCTTAGTAAGTAAATAACTTGAAACAATAAAAGATACAGCAAGCATAAAACCGTAGCTATAAACGGTAAGCGGCCCAAGTTTTAATAATTCAGGATACATAAAATTCTTTTATTTAAATGAAAAGGATTCGGTTGTAACTTCAAACTGAGTAAACACCCGGTTGTTTTTTTTCTTCGGTAAGCTGATCTCACTTAATTTGATTTCTTTTTTATAAATATTAAAATCAAACATTGCGCTGTTGATACTTCCGTCTTGCTTGAAAACATTAACAGTATATTTCCCAAAAAGATTTTCAAACAGAAGTTCAGTAGTTGCCGGGTTCGGAGAAACATAATAAGATTGTCGTGTATTTAAACCAAGAATACTAATATCAATTGCATTTTTCCCCTTTTGAACATCAACAGATATTTCATAAGATAAACTGGTAAAAAGTTTAACAGTCGATAAAGAAATCACGGAAAATTGTTTCTTCATTGCCGGATCATATTTAAAAAACACATTTACAATATATTCTACCAAACTATCTTTTTTTTGCGGATTGGACTGTTTGATCCGTGCAATAGTTTTTTTTCTTGGTTTTGAAACTTTAGGTATTTCGTCGTGCCCTACCGGCAGGCAGGCAAATTTACGTAAAGGCATTTATGCACCTAACGATAATAAAATTTCTTTACCCGCATCTTCAAGCGGTATTACTTGCTGTGAACTTGTATCCATACTTTTTATAACGATCTTATTTTCTGCAAATTCTTCTCCACCAAACAAAGCAACAAATTTTGCATGTAATTTATTTGCTTCACGCATTTGGGCTTTAACACTCCGCGAAAGATAATCAATCTCAACATTAAAGTGATTTTTTCTTAAAGCTGTGGCAAACAAATAATATTCATTTAACAATTCTTTATTTAGAAGAACCACATACACATCAAGAGGAGGATTTTCCGGCAGTTCGGTTTTTTCATTCTGCAAAGCAAGTAAAATTCTTTCGATCCCCGCAGCAAAACCAACTCCGTAATTTGGAGTTCCGCCGAGTAATTCAATTAAACCATCGTATCTTCCGCCGCCGCAAAGAGCGCTCTGCGAGCCAACTTTCCCGCTGACTATTTCAAATGTAGTCTTTGAGTAATAGTCTAAACCTCTAACTAAAGACGCATCAACAATAAAAGGGATCTTTTCCGATTGCAAAATATTTTGAACTACTTGAAATTCATTTTTGCTCTCTTCATCTAAATAATTGATCAGTTTCGGAGCTTTGTTCATTATTAGAATATCGTTTTCAGATTTGCTGTCAAAAATTCTAAGAACATTTTTTTCAAATCTTTTCCGGCTATCTTCAGACAGTTCATTCAAGTGAGGTTCTAAATATTCTTTTAGAATTTCTATATAAGCTTTTCTTGAGGAAGTTATACCAAGCGAATTTATTTTTACGGTGATATCTTTTAAACCGAGCGACTTTAATATAGTGTATGCTAGTATGATGATTTCTGCATCAAGTAACGGGGAAGCGCTGCCTAATACTTCAGCGCCAAATTGATGGAATTGACGAAGTCTACCCGCTTGAGGTCGCTCTTGACGAAACATGGAAGCAAGATAAAATAATTTGTTTAGCGAAGATTGGTTGGCTAATGAATGTTCTATAAATGCACGTACTACAGAGGCTGTCATCTCGGGGCGAAGTGTAACACTTGTTTCTCCACGATCAAAAAAAGTGTACATCTCTTTACTTACAATATCCGTCTCTTCGCCGATGCTTCGCGAGAACAATCCGGTTTCTTCAAATACCGGTGTGCGAATTTCTTTGTAATTAAATGAGGTGAAAATTTTCTTTACAATATCTTCAACGTAATTCCATTTTTCAATATCTTTAGGTAAGACATCTTTAGTGCCATAAATTGCTTTTAACATTAAAACTATCCTACCGGTTATAAATCAAAATAGGTTTCTTCTTCTTCTTTAAAGACGCGCATGATTTCAGCTTTTGTTGTTGCGGCAACAAGCTTTTCACGCAAAGTATCTTTAGTCATCATTCGAGAAATCCTACTAAGCAGTTTTATATGAAGACTTACAAGATTGTCTTTTCCAATTAAAAGAAAAATTAAAAACACCGGCTGTGCATCTAACGCCTGGTATTCAATCGGAGTTGAAGATTTTCCAAAGGCGCAAAGTATCTCGGTTATCAATTCCGTTTTTCCATGCGGGATAGCAAATCCTTTGCCCACTCCAGTTGACATTATTTTCTCCCTCTCAAGAACCGCCTGCCGGACTTTTTCAATATCTTTAACTCTCGGATCACTGATGAACAAATCAATTAATTCGTTGATCACACCTTCTTTTGAGTCACTCGATAATTCGGGGATAATAAAGGATTCATTTAATAAATCAGTAAGTTTCATCTCATACAACTCATAAAAAATTAGAAAATGACATCACAATTTAGCAAAGTGTAGATGAAATAAGAAAAGAAATGAAAAAGTAAAAATGATTTATGGAAAAATAATTCTGGTGAATGAAAATATCATTGTTGGATTATAGTAAAATTCATTTGGAAATTATAAGGATAATTCTTTGTCAAATTAGTTTGGCAACATAGTATCCTTAATTTGATTTTTTCAAGATTTTAGAACAAATATTAACGATCTTTGATTTATAAAGTTAAAATAGATTGTAAGAATAGTAAGAAATAATACGGAAGTAAATCATAATTCGCTAATCCTTGGTCTGAGATCATAATAGTTGTCATTGGCAACTAGACCTCACTAAGATGGATGATGAATGGCAGAATTAAAAAATAAGTTAGGAAACAAAAGAGTTGAGGAGTATAGAAAGTATTAATAAGCAAAAAAAAATCCCAACCGTTAAGCAATTGGGATAAAAAAAATCTGGCGACTACCTACTCTCCCACACACCTGCGCATGCAGTACCATCGGCGTATAAAGGCTTAACTTCTCTGTTCGGAATGGGAAGAGGTGGAACCCTTTAGCTCTAATCACCAGAAATAAAATTAAAAATAAAAGAAAGAAGAAAGAGTAAATAAAAACAATCATATCTTGATAAAAAATAATGGCTAAGCCGCACGACCTATTAGTACTGCTCAGCTGAATGTATTACTACACTTACACTTGCAGCCTATCAACCTCGTCATCTCCGAGGAGTCTTTAGTTAGCTTAAAGCTAAGGGATACCTCATCTTGAAGCGTGCTTCGCGCTTAGATGCTTTCAGCGCTTATCACAACCGAACGTAGCTACCCAACTGTACCACTGGCGTGATAATTGGTGCACTAGAGGTTCGTTCGCTTCGGTCCTCTCGTACTAGAAGCGACCCTTCTCAAGTATCCAGCGCCCGCATAGGATAGGGACCGAACTGTCTCACGACGTTCTGAACCCAGCTCACGTACCGCTTTAATTGGCGAACAGCCAAACCCTTGGGACCTTCTTCAGCCCCAGGATGCGATGAGCCGACATCGAGGTGCCAAACCTTACCGTCGATATGAACTCTTGGGTAAGATCAGCCTGTTATCCCCGGCGTACCTTTTATCCTTTGAGCGACGGCACTTCCACTCGCTACCGTCGGATCACTAACTCCTGCTTTCGCACCTGCTCGACTTGTAAGTCTCGCAGTCAAGCTCCCTTTTGCGTTTACACTCGCCGCATGATTACCAACCATGCTGAGGGAACCATTGAGAGCCTCCGTTACAATTTAGGAGGCGACCGCCCCAGTCAAACTACCCGCCTAACACTGTTCCTAGCCCTGATTCAAGGGCTGAGGTTAGAATCCAGGCAAAACAAGGGTGGTATTTCACCGTTGGCTCCACCGAAGCTAGCGCCCCGGCTTCAAAGCCTCCCACCTATGCTACACATGCCTTACCCGAACCCAATATTAGGGTGCAGTAAAGGTGCACGGGGTCTTTCCGTCCATATGCGGGTAACCGGCGTCTTCACCGGTACCACAATTTCACCGAGCCCGTGGTTGAGACAGTGCCCAAATCGTTACACCATTCGTGCAGGTCGGAACTTACCCGACAAGGAATTTCGCTACCTTAGGACCGTTATAGTTACGGCCGCCGTTTACTGGGGCTTCGATTCAATGCTTCTACCGACAAGTCGGCATGACATCTCCTCTTAACCTTCCAGCACCGGGCAGGTGTCAGTCCCTATACATCGTCTTGATTGACTTCGCAGAGACATATGTTTTTGTTAAACAGTCGCTTGGGCCTTTTCACTGCGTCCCGCCAAAGGCGGGAACCCCTTTTCCCGAAGTTACGGGGTTAATTTGCCGAGTTCCTTAACCACGGCTCACTCGAGCACCTTAGAATACTCATCCCATCTACCTGTGTCGGTTTACGGTACGAACTGATAATAATCTCCTATACGAAGTTTTTCTCGGCAGTCTGCTTAGGGTCAGTTTGTGTCCAAAGGACTCCCCGTCGCGCTTTAGGATTAATGAGAGAGCGGATTTGCCTACTCTCTCTCCCTACACGCTTAGACCGCCTAATCCAACAGGCGGCTGACCTTTCACTTCTGCGTTACTCCTTATAGTCAAACAATTATTACCAGGTACAGGAATATTAACCTGTTTGCCATCACCTACGCCTTTCAGCCTCGGCTTAGGTCTCGACTAACCCTGAGACGATTAACGTTGCTCAGGAAACCTTAGATTTTCGGTGTGGAGCTTTTTCAGCTCCATTATCGTTACTAATGCCAACATTTGCTTTTCTATCCGCTCCAGCATACCTCGCAATACACCTTCAATGCAAATAGAATGTTCCCCTACCATGGCGCCTAAGCGCCATCCACAACTTCGGTGTGTAGTTTGAGTCCCGCGAATTGTCGACGCCGAGTCGCTTGACTAGTGAGCTATTACGCACTCTTTAAATGAATGGCTGCTTCTAAGCCAACATCCTAGTTGTCTATGCAACTCAACATCCTTTCTCTGTTAACTACAACTTTGGGACCTTAGTTGGTGGTTTGGGTTGTTTCCCTTTTGGCCACGAAGCTTATCCCTCGTGGCCTGACTCCCGAAAAACATGTATACGGAATTCGGAGTTTGTCTGGGTTTGGTACCGTTGTGACAGCCCTAGCCCAATCAGTGCTCTACCTCCGTTACATTTTTAATCGAGGCTAGCCCTAAAGCTATTTCGGGGAATACGAGCTATTTCCGAGTTTGATTGGCCTTTCACTCCTACCCTCACCTCATCCAAGCGGTTTTCAACCCACACTAGTTCGGACCTCCATGAGGTTTTACCCTCACTTCATCCTGGACAAGGGTAGATCACTCGGTTTCGCGTCTACCGCATGTTACTAAACGCCCAATTAGGACTTGCTTTCGCTATGGCTACTCTGCTGAGCAGATTAACCGTGCAACATACGAGTAACTCGTTGGCTCATTATCCAGAAGGCACGCTGTCATAACGCCGAAGCGTCACTCCAACTGCTTGTAAGCATACGGTTTCAGGTACTATTTCATTCTCCTCATAGGAGTACTTTTCACCTTTCCCTCACGGTACTGCTTCACTATCGGTTACGAGAGAGTATTTAGCCTTAGGAGATGGTTCTCCCGGATTCGTACAGAATTTCACTTACTCCGCACTACTTGGGTGCACTTAAAGAGGTATAATGTTTTCGCCTACAGGACTATCACCTTCTATGGTTGAACTTTCCAGAACATTCGACTAACGTTATACTTTTTGACTCTTTGAGTATATGACAATTAACTCCAAAGTGTCCCGCTACACCTTCAACACAACGGTTGCCACCTTTAACATGTTGATAGGTTTAGGCTGATTCCTTTTCGCTCGCCACTACTTGGGAAATCACTATTGTTTTCTCTTCCACCAGGTACTTAGATGTTTCAGTTCCCTGGGTTGCTTCCAGATATCCTATGAATTCAGATATTGGTATATAGACATTACTCTATATGGGTTGCCCCATTCGGAAACCCACGGGTCTTAGATTGCTTCCGTCTCACCGTGGATTATCGCAGGTAGCCGCGTCCTTCATCAGCTTCTCGTACCAAGGCATCCACCGTATGCTCTTAGTAACTTAACCAAAATATTTAATCAAAATATGGTTACTCTTTATAAAAATAAATAAATCGAAATCGGTTAGTAAATTTTTATTTTACTCTTTCAGTCTTTCAAAGAACACTTTTTTAGAGTGGAGCTAAACGGGATCGAACCGTTAACCTCCGCCTTGCAAGGGCGGCGCTCTCCCAATTGAGCTATAGCCCCATAATACAATTATTATGGGTACTTAAAATGATAAACACACCAAAGTGGGCCTGAGTAGAGTTGAACTACTGACCTCACGCTTATCAGGCGTGCGCTCTAACCAACTGAGCTACAGGCCCATGTTATCTATTCTATACCACGAGTATAGGAACTTAGAATAACCCGGGTAACTCAAATAAAGAGCTAAAAAAAAAGATAGAATGAATGCTTTGTCAACAAATGGGTTCAGATTACTCTTTAGAAAGGAGGTGATCCAGCCGCACCTTCCGGTACGGCTACCTTGTTACGACTTAGCCCCAGTCACTGGTTTTACCTTAAACAGCTTCCTCCTTGCGGTTGGAACACTGTCTTTGGGTACCCCCAGCTTCCATGGCTTGACGGGCGGTGTGTACAAGGCCCGGGAACGTATTCACCGCGCCATGCTGATGCGCGATTACTAGCAATTCCAACTTCATGGAGTCGAGTTTCAGACTCCAATCCGAACTGGGGATGCCTTTATGGGATTGGCTCCACCTTGCGGCTTGGCAACCCATTGTAGCACCCATTGTAGCACGTGTGTAGCCCTAGGCGTAAGGGCCATGCGGACTTGACGTCATCCCCACCTTCCTCACTACTTGCGTAGGCAGTCCCATTAGAGTGCTCAGCATTACCTGATGGCAACTAATGGTAGGGGTTGCGCTCGTTGCGGGACTTAACCCAACACCTCACGGCACGAGCTGACGACAGCCATGCAGCACCTGTACAAGAGCCATTGCTGGAGGGGTACTTTCATACCCTGTCTCTTGCGTTTCAAGCCTAGGTAAGGTTCTTCGCGTTGCATCGAATTAAACCACATGCTCCACTGCTTGTGCGGGCCCCCGTCAATTCCTTTGAGTTTCAACCTTGCGATCGTACTCCCCAGGTGGAATACTTAATGCGTTAGCTTCGACGCTGAACATAAAGCCCAACATCTAGTATTCATAGTTTACAGCGTGGACTACCAGGGTATCTAATCCTGTTTGCTACCCACGCTTTCGCGCCTCAGCGTCAGTGCTAGACCAAGAAGCCGCCTTCGCGACTGGTGTTCTTCCAGATATCTACGTATTTCACCACTACACCTGGAATTCCGCTTCTCTCTTCTAGACTCAAGGCTTGCAGTATCAAAGGCAGTTCTGCAGTTAAGCTGCAGGGTTTCACCTCTGACTAACAAGTCCGCCTACGCGCCCTTTACACCCAGTAAATCCGGACAACGCTAGCCCCCTACGTATTACCGCGGCTGCTGGCACGTAGTTAGCCGGGGCTTCCTCTGAAGGTACCGTCAGAACAGGGTATGAGCCTGTTTTTTCGTCCCTTCTCACAGAAGTTTACAATCTTACGACATTCATCCTTCACGCGGCGTTGCTGGGTCAGACTTGCGTCCATTGCCCAATATTCCTCACTGCTGCCTCCCGTAGGAGTCTGGACCGTGTCTCAGTTCCAGTGTGGCTGATCATCCTCTCAGACCAGCTACTGATCGTAGCCTTGGTGAGCCGTTACCTCACCAACTAGCTAATCAGACGCAAGCTCATCTCTAGACGTCATATAGACTTTAACAACATCACCATGCGGTGCCGCTGCATTATGGGGTATTAGTCCGGCTTTCGCTGGGTTATTCCTCTTCTAAAGGTAGATTGCTTACGAGTTACGCACCCTTGCGCCACTTTACTCAGAATATTGCTACTCTTTTCTCGTAGACTTGCATGTGTTAAGCACGCCGCCAGCGTTCGTCCTGAGCCAGGATCAAACTCTCCGTTGTAGGATTAAACTGGTGTAATCAAAGCATTAAAGCTTAGTTGAACCAAACTTATTGACAAGTTGGCATTCATTCTATCAAAGAACATTTCCAAAAGGATTTCAAAATTACTGCTAAACTTTTAGAAAGTCAAGAGTAATCAAAAATTTATTCAGACTTTTTTAATATTTTTTGTTATTATTTTCTACTTTTAGGAAATAATTATAAACAGATTTGAAATATATGGTTCTGAACCTGAAGATGCAAACTATTTGGAGGTTTTTTTGCAGATTTTCTGTTGGAAATAGCAATAAGCTTGATTTTGACACTGTTTTGAAAGAATTAGCAAGGTAAGTTTTTACGCCCACCTTGCTAATTTCACAGGTCATTGGTTAACCATTATTGTGGATGGTTGATTGATTGAAGCATGGTTGAATGAATAAAAAAAGAGTTTCAACCGCATATTGCCTGCCACCAACCAACATCTTTTTATGTGTGGTTCTGCCAAGGTTTAGGCTCAGATAATAATAGTCTGTGAGAAGTTTACGGGAATACCATTATCGTCCAGGGTCACTAATGCTACTAATGCCGGTCTACTTGAGTAGTTTTCGAACAGGGACTTGATGTAGTTGTTAAACCCAAATTACGCATTAGAAAAATGAACGGGGAAAGAAAACGCACGTGATTTTTGCCAAAGACCGATAAACCATTCACGTCTTTTTAAGGTGAGCGCCATTTTAAGAATAACCTGATTGCCCTCTCTAACCAAATATGAACCGATGGCAAAGGTATTATATCGAAGCGTTGATAAGCGGCGCTGTATCTCTTAAGGTAAAACAAAATGCCTAAATAAACTCATCAAATTGTAAGCTAACATCACAAAACTTAAAGCCGCTTCTGTTCCTTAAAAACTTCTCAGGTTAAAACTGTCAAACCCAAAATCATATTTTAACTCTTTGATCTTGTTTTCAGCTTCCGCGCGATGACGATACATCCGCCATAGTTCTGCATGTGGTAAATTTATGTTTGTCACCAAAGAGCTAAACCGATAGCGTTGATACAGATCGGTATTCTTAAATAGGCGTAGTTGCTTTCCCGTGGCTTTCGGTCTTTCTGCTATGGTCTGTCGTATCATAACGATTTTCCAAAGCGACCCCCAATCTATGGCTTGATACTCTGATAATGCTACCTCTACTCCTTCTGATAATTTTAACCAGTTGGTTTGTTCGGCAAGTTTTCTTTGTATCGGGGCATACAGAGGAACGGAAACAAGGTAATTCATCTTTTTTTCTTCCAGCAGCGAGAGAATCTGTTTGGCATAGAACCCGCTATCCAAGCGCACCAAACCAACTTTCTTCTCTTTAAGTCGCTCAAGGGTTTCTTCAACAAATCCATGAAAATTTCCGGAAGAGGAACTGACTCCGCTTCGCAGCCACATATTTGCCATCATATTGCAATCTGTAATAAACGCCATCAATGGATAATGCGATGCTCTGCCTCGCTTGGCTCCTTCTTGTTCTCCGTATCGGGTCATTACTGTAGAATCAAAGTCTATCGTATAATTTGTAAACTGCAACTTTTTCATCTGAATAATTTTCTTACTCTTAATTTTTCGTTTTTCCTGTTCTCTAACTTCATTTACAATCATTTATCCAACCTTTTTTCTATCGCTACGCATTAGATATTTACCCTATCGAGTTATTTGGGGCTAATACAAAAAAATCCCGAAAGAGAATTTCTTCCGGGATTTTTAATGTAAAACATTTTTGAGTGTTTATTTCACTTTTCAACAATCAGTACTTATCTTTTACGTTCTTTTACTTTATCATCACTTTCGCGAGTTGTAGCTTTACGCGGTGGTGTTGCTGCACGCTGTTCTGTTTTTCTTCCGGTATTCGGCACTATTCTTTCAACCGGTCGATTTTCTTTTTGTGGCTGCACTTCTCGTTTACGTTCAATCGGCTTTGCTTCGATCGGTTTTTCCCTTACAACTTCTCTGCTTCTTACTTCATCAGCTTTTTTAGTCTGAACTTCTCTTTGCGGTTGAACCTGAACATCTCTCTTTCTCTCTCCGCCTTTGGCGGATTGCTTGGTAGCTGGTTTGCGGTTATCTATTTTATTTTCGTCTTCGATAATTCTTTCATTCAATTTTACTTTATTCCGTTCATCTATTTTTCCGGATTGTGATTTATCTAAATTACTTCTTCTTTCGCCAAGTTCAACTTTTGATGTATTAAGTGAAGATTGTCTTTCACCACGTTCAATTGAAAAGTTTTTATCGCGAGTTTGCTCTTGATTTCGCGGAGTTAATATTTCAATTCTATCTTTACTTTTTATAACTGAATTTCTATCAACTGATTCGACATCTCTTCTAACTAATTCTCTCTGCTGAAGATTTCGAGCGCCGCGTTCCTGAACTGTTCGTAAATCTACTCCTCTGTTAATTACTCTATCTCTTTCATAACCGTAATCGTTGCGCGTTTTTGTTCCACCGAAAATCCGTTCTTTATATTGCTGTTCCTCATAATAATTGTATGCATTTTTATGACCGAAATGTTTGTACCGGATAAAATTCCAATGATTATAAGGAAAAGAGAAATTGACTGAATAATGAATTCCTGAATGAATATTAAAAACAGCATAAGGAGGAAGTGGAGCCCAGCCGATATAGTCATCGTCATAACGCCATTCAACCCAAGCAGGCGCCCACTGATAATCAGGAACCCAAATCCATCCGTAATAATTGTCATAATGCCAGCGGCCATAATGATAAACAACATATCCGAATGGCTCATAAGAATCCCAATACCAACCGTCGTTTGTCCAAACCCATGTTCCTTGTGAATACGGCTGCCAATGGCGATTATTCATTCTTGGTTTCCATACGACTAATCCGTCGTCTATTTCAATCCATCTTCCGTGTGGAGAAAGACTAGAATAAAAATAGTTGAAACCTATTCCTACTTGATAACTGTTGGCTTCTACTTTTTCGTTTAAGAAAAAGAAGGAAAGGATTGCGATAAATAAAACTAACTTTTTCATGATATACCTCAAATGTTTCTTTTAGTAACTCAATCATCGTGCCGAAGTTTAATTAGGTGAAAATGAGGATTTCAACCGGGCAGTGTCTAATTGAATAGACAGCAACTTTCTTTTTTTGAAAACTCCCATCTATTTTTCCACTACACACCTAAATCCAAAGTCGGCCCCTTTCAACGATGGAGAACTGCTTCCCCTATCAGAAACTCTACATCCGTTGACCACAATTTCACCTTCACCGCCGGGAACAGTAAAACTTGCCCAAGAACCACCGCGAATAACTTTTTGAGATCCGTTTATCGAGCCGATTGGATTTACATTTGGTGAAAGGCTATAATAATTTTCATTATACCAATCCGAGCACCATTCCCACACGTTTCCGCTCATATCAAAAATGCCAAGTTCATTTCCTTTTTTAGTTCCGACTGGGTGAGTCTGCCCCACAGAATTACTAAAATTCCAGGAGGTCTCATTAAGCGAATCACCTCCGCTGTAAAGAAATCCATTACCAAGTTTTCCCCCTTTTGCGGCAAACTCCCATTCTGCTTCGGTAGGCAGCCGAACTG